>Ga0114968_10000057_pt1 | contig 97128 bp, 114 predicted proteins | sample M_130807_EF_Meta_FD_87020 | JGI IMG/M metagenome (GOLD analysis project Ga0114968, IMG submission 87020) | Freshwater microbial communities from Lake Montjoie, Canada to study carbon cycling - M_130807_EF_MetaG | ecosystem: Environmental > Aquatic > Freshwater > Lake | place: Lake Montjoie... | reverse complement strand
CTTTTTCAATTTGTGCATTGACGCTGTTAAGGCCAAGTACAGCCATGAAAACAACACCAAAAGAAAGCAATAATTTTTTCATATGTATCAGTTTAACTTTCCGAAAGTTAAGGAGCTTCTTTGGGTGTTTTTTGTATTTAACACTTCATTAACATCTATTCGCGCTTGAGCCAGCCGCGTTTAATAAAGAAAATGAGTAGACCCAAACCCAAGGCAAACATGAGACCTATAACTGTATAGTAACCGTAAGTATATTCAAGTTCTGGCATGTGTTTGAAGTTCATGCCGTAGACCCCAACAATGAAGGTGAGCGGAATAAAGATACTACTCACAATGGTGAGTACCTTCATAATGTGGTTCATGCGCTGGCCCTGCACGGCATAGTAAAGGTTGGCAAGACCGTCCAAAATTTGTTTGTGTGCCTCGATATCTTCTAGTAAACTAAGGCAACTATTTCTTAGGTTTTTATAATAGTGTTTATTGGTTGCCTCGATCAATTGATTATCCATGGTCTCGAGAGATGAAAGCAGGTCTTTGATGGGTTGGACAATTTTTCTGAGATTGATCAGGTTTCTCTTTTCGTTTTCGATAGACCGCAATAAATCGGTTGGTATTTTTTGGTCGTGAATGCCTTGATCAATTTGGTCAATTGCATTGGAAATCGTGCTTGTGTATAGGAAAAGTTCATCTAGTAAGGCATCGAGTAAACGAAATAACAAGAAGTCAGCTTTTTGCTTGCGAATTTTTCCCTTAGACTTTTCGATGCGTTCACGTACTTCAGCAAAATGAAGTCCCTCGTTAGTTTGAAGCGAGAGTAAAAAATGCGCGCCGAGGATAAATGTTATTTGATCTGTTTGTTCTGCATCTTGACTATTATTGCGGAGGGTGTGGAGTTGAAAAAACAAATACGTGGGGTATTCTTCTACCTTTGCTCTGCGGAGCGGCAAAAAAATACTTTCGATACTGAGTTTGTCGAGGCCAATTTTATAACAAATTTTCTCAATGCTCTCGGGATCGTTGAGCTTATTTAAATTGAGCCAGTATACGTTGTCTTGATCGATGAGTTCGGGGTCGAATTCATCTGCAAAGTCAGAGGTTTGTCCTGCTTTTACAGCAAAAAAATCATGGCTGTATTGGTAGGCTAGTGCTGTTTGATTTGGATCCATGTTGGTTTTTTGGCGTGAGACCGCAACCCTTACAATTGTCATTTTGCTTAAAAAACAATTGGTACACGTGTCTGAGCAAGAAAATACTTGCTGAGACGATGAGCACCATGACCAAGATTTGTTGCATAGGTGAAAGTTAACGATAAAGTGTTTAAACCAACAGCTGAAAAACCAAAAATGCACTCATATAAGCCACAACTCCCATGAATACCAGCTGAAGCAGTGGCCAGGTCCAGGTGTTGGTCTCGCGCTTCACAACGGCGAGTGTGGCCATGCACTGCATTGCAAAAACATAGAATACCAGCAAAGACGCTCCGGTTGCCAAGCTGTAAGTAGCTTGCCCTTTGTCTGTTTTTTCTTCTTTGAGTTTTTCTATCAAGCGTTTTTGGGTGTCGGTGTCGTCGCCAACTGCATAAATGGTGGCCAAAGAACCCACAAAAACTTCGCGTGCGGCAAAAGAGCTCAACAAGGCAATCCCGATTTTCCAATCGTAACCCAATGGCGCAATGGCGGGTTCCATCCATTTGCCAAAATGACCAATGTAAGATTCAGAGAGCAACAACGCGTTGTCGAGTTCTTGTTGCTTGGCTTGTTCGGCTTGCTGGTAATTTTGTTCCTGATGCAGCGCGCTAAGGGCTTGTTCTCTGGAAGACGGGCCGTAGGAGGCGAGCGCCCAAAGAATAATAGAAATGGCAACGATGATTTTACCGGCATCAAATATAAATACCCGAACTTTTTCATAGACCGTGTAGCCGATGTTGGCGAGCCTTGGCGTTTTGTAATCGGGCAGCTCCATCAAATGAAAACCGGGCGTGCGACTTTTGACGAGTAGTTTGAGCAAAAGTGCTGTACCGAGTGCAAATAGAATTCCGAGCGCGTAGAGGCCGAATAAAACTAACCCTTGCAAACTCAAAAACCCACCAATATATATTTTAGGAATCACCAAACTAATGAGCAAGGTATAGACAGGTATGCGAGCTGAGCAACTCATGAAAGGTGCCACTAAGATGGTTATGAGGCGTTCTTTCCAGTCTGAGATGGTTCTCGCCGACATAATGCCAGGAATGGCGCAGGCCACGCTAGAGAGCAGCGGCACAACACTTTTGCCATTGAGCCCAAACGGGCGCATCAGGCGGTCCATGATGAACACCACTCTAGATAAATAGCCGCTTTCTTCCAAAAGGGCAATAAAGAAAAATAAAATGGCAATTTGTGGTACAAAAACCAAAACACCGCCTATTCCCGGAATGAGCCCTTGAGTAAGGAGCTTGCTCAGGACGCCTTCGGGTAATTGAGCTGCGCTCCAGCTGCTGAGCCGCACAAATTGCCCGTCGATGAAGTCCATCGGAATGCTGGCGAAACTGAAGATAAACTGAAAGATAACCAGCAAGATGGCCGAGAAAATCAGGTAGCCATAAATGCGATGTGTCAGGATGCGATCGAGGCGTGTGGACTGATTTGAAATCTTACTTGGAGCTGCTGTAATGAGCCCTAGTGCCCTGATTTTTTGCAGGCGTTCGTCGGAATTTTGCGTTTGCTCGGCATCGGATTGCAGCGCTTGAAAAGCGGTGTCGTGAAAGGCTGTGCGCTCCCCAACTGCGAATTGATCAATCGCATGAAGGATGCGATCTTTGCCGAGCGCTATGCGCGCATTGGCCGTTACGATGCTTGCTGCTGGGAAGTTGTTTTGGAGTGTATCGAGCTTGATTTGGAGGCCTTTTTGCCCGGCGCGGTCCCACATGTTGAGCACCAGGAGGATCGGGAAGCCGAGGTCGTAGAGCTGACTAAAAAACAAGAGATTGCGCTCTAGATTGGCTGCATCGGCCACATAAATGATGGCTTCAGGGTAGTCTGGATGCTGTGGGTTGGTCAGTACTTCCTTCACGACTTGCTCGTCTAGGGAGCGGGCAAAAATACTGTAGGTGCCAGGAAAGTCGGTAAGTTGGTGTTGGCTTTGCGCTGTATCTATTCGGCCCTTTTTTTTGTCTACGGTAACCCCTGGGAAGTTCCCGACTTGTTGGCGCAAGCCCGTCAGCATATTGAAGATGGTGCTTTTTCCAGTGTTGGGGTTGCCGAATAGTGCGATTTTCATGACTTACAAAGCTACAGAAAATTGCTTTAAGCCATTTGGACTTCTACTTGCATGGCTTCTTCTTTGCGCATAGAGATGATGTTCCCGTTGATTTCATAAGCAATGGGGTCGCCAAATGGGGCCTTGAAGATGGCTTTGATTTTTTGTCCTTTGGTGAGGCCCATTTCGGTGAGTTTTGGCGCAATTGCATTATTGGCAATGGCTGCGATTTCTACGAGCTCGTTTAAAGAAATGGAATCCAAGGTTTGGGACATATGCAAAAGTAAGCCCATTTAGAGAAAAATCGCATACCTTTTTTGTGGTATTTTGAATCTTTCTAAATAAAATTTCAAGCTTTTGGCTGCAAAACCAAGCGTGCTGTAGTACGGGTATGTTGGCTTAGTAAATTTGTTTTTCCTGCACTCATTTGAGCGAGAATCGCATCGTTATAGTGTCGGATGGTAACGAGTTCTACATTTTCGTTGTAGCGGATATGAAAGCGCTCGCCGAGGGCGCACTGTAAACTCTCCACCTCCATTTTATCGCGGTCAATAAGAACAGAAAAATTGAGTGCTGAATTTTGCATCAGGTTGATATGCGCCTTCATGGTAGCGAGCGCTGCAAAAAGATCGGCGAGTTGCTTTTCGGCAATAAACGAGAAGTCTTTGGAGCTAAACGTGACCAAAACTTGGTTGAACTTCACAATATAGGATGGAATTTGCGCATCGCGTTCAGCATTGGCAGAAATGCTGGTGCCGGGTGCTTCGGGGTCAATAAAAGAACGCACATAGAGCGGAATGTTCTTTTGCTGCAGGGGCTGTACTGTTTTCGGATGAATGACACTCGCACCGTAATAAGACAACTCAATGGCCTCTTTAAAGGAGATTTGCGACAGCAGTTGGGTGTGTTCAAAATATTTAGGATCTGCATTGAGCATTCCAGGTACATCTTTCCAGATGGTCACGCTTTCGGCCTCGCAGCAATAAGCCAAAATACCTGCGCTGTAATCCGAGCCTTCTCGGCCCAAAGTGGTGGTAAATCCTTCGGTTGTGTGGCCAATAAAACCTTGAGTTATCGCGATATCAATGCGCTCAAATAGCGGCAGTACGTGCTTGTCGCAGAGCGCTTTGGTTTTGTCCCAGTCTACTTGTGCTTCTTGGTAATGGTTGTCTGTGCGAATGAGCGCTTTAGCATCTAGCCAAGCGCTGCTATAGCTTTGGTCCGTGAGGTAGGCTGCTAAAATTTTGCTCGAAATGAGTTCGCCGCAAGAAACCAGTTGGTCGTATTGAAAAGAGCGATTCTCTGCCAACGGTTTGAAAAACAATAGAGCGAGTTGCTCAAAGAGTTCTTCGAGTTCTTTGTAAATATGAAAATGCTTTTCGGCGAAAAGTCCTGCTAAAATTTCGTAGTGATACGCCTTGATGTCGTCGAGTAAGCCTGCGTAGATGCGCTGATCTTGGGCATAAAGCGCACTGACGAGCTCCTCTAGTTTGTTGGTGGTTTTGCCCATGGCAGATACCACAACGAGCAGCTTTTGGTTGGGATAGCGCGCTAATATAGCACTTACATTTTTGACAGCAGCGGCATCTTTAACCGACGCACCTCCGAATTTAAAAACCTTCATGTTAGGCAAGTTTTTCAGCTAAAAATTTCATTTCTATGGCCGGGTCCATTTTGTCGTAAATGATGTGATAGACGGCCGTGAGGATGGGCATTTCCACCTCAAATTTTTGATTGATTTCGAACAAGCTTTTGGTGGCAAAATAGCCCTCTGCGATCATGCTCATTTCTAGTTGCGCCGTTTTGACAGAATACCCTTTGCCGATCATGAAGCCAAAGGTGCGGTTGCGCGAAAAGTTGGAGTAAGCGGTGACGAGTAAGTCGCCGAGGTAGGCACTTGTTTTGGTGTCGCGGTGCACGGGGTGGAGCACATCGATGAAGCGCTCAATTTCTTGAATGGCATTGGATACTAAAACTGCCTGAAAGTTATCGCCGTAGCCCAAACCATGGCAAATACCAGCTGCTAAGGCATAAACGTTTTTGAGTACTGCGGAGAATTCGGTGCCGAATAAATCGTCGCTAGTGGTGGTTTTGATGTAGCGGCAACTCAAGGCTGCAGCCATTTGCTGCGCATATTGGGCATTGGAGCAAGCCAAGGTGAGATAAGAAAGGCGCTCCATGGCTACTTCTTCGGCATGGCAGGGGCCTGAAATGATGCCAATTTGATTGTAGGGAACACCAAAACTTTTGTGAATAAAGCGCGCAGGAATGGCGTTGTAGGCGGGCACGATGCCTTTAACCGCAGAAAAAACGACTTTGTTGGCAAATTCGCTTGCGCCGATGCCTGCAAAAGCTTCTTCTAAAAAAGCGGCAGGGGTGGCAATGATGACCCAATCTACAGCGTTTAAGGTGCTTTTTAGATCTGAGCTCAAGACCAATTGTTGGGTGTCAAAAGCTACAGATTGGAGGTATTTGGGGTTGTGTCCGAACTGTTGGATGTGTGCAATGGCTTCTTCGCTGCGCATCCACCAATGGACTTGCTTGCAATTGTTGCAAAGAATTTTGACCAGTGCGGTGGCCCAGCTGCCTCCGCCAATGACCGCAATTTTTTGTGGTGTTTCCATTTGGCAAAGTTAAACAATCCTCGGCAACTACTTTGTTGCTAATTTTACAAGAAAAAACATGCGCAGCAATCACGAAATCGACTACTTCATCAAAGGTGAAGAAATGCAGCTCATCGAAATTGAGCTCGACCCACAAGAAACTGCCGTCGCAGAAGCAGGGGCGTTTATGTACATGGATCAAGCCATCGAAATGCAAACCATCTTTGGCGATGGCTCAGCCCAAACGGGCTTCATGGGTAAATTATTTAGCGCTGGTAAACGCTTGCTCACAGGTGAGAGTTTATTCATGACGGCTTTTACCAACCAAGGTTTTGGCAAAGCACGTGTGGCTTTTGCTTCTCCGTATCCTGGCAAAATAATTGCGCTTGACCTTTTGCAGTACAACGGTAAAATCGTATGTCAAAAAGATGCCTTTTTATGCGCGGCAAAAGGCGTGAGCGTAGGCATTGAGTTTCAGCGCAAACTCGGGACCGGCTTGTTTGGCGGCGAAGGTTTCATTATGCAGAAGCTAGAGGGAGACGGCATGGCATTTTGCCATGCAGGTGGCTACATCACTGAAAGAACGCTGCAGCCAGGTGAGGTGCTGCGCGTAGACACCGGTTGTATTGTAGCTTATACCCAAGAGATCGACTACGACATCCAATTTGTTGGTGGAATCAAAAACACCATATTTGGCGGCGAGGGTTTGTTTTTTGCCACGCTCAAAGGCCCAGGAAAGGTTTGGTTGCAAAGCTTGCCAATTTCCCGCTTGGCTTCTAGAATATTGGCCTATGGCACTACTACCCGTAAAGAAGAAGGTGGTATTTTGGGTGGCTTAGGAAATATCCTTGATGGTGACGGACGTTAAGTCGTTCTCGGGTTGTTGAGGGAGCGCAGGCCGTCAGATTCTAACGCAATGCGGCGGTGCTTGTACAATTTCCCGATGGCCTGCTTGAAAGTCTTTTTACTCAAACCGAGTACGGCCCGTACTTCTTCGGGGTCGCTCTTGTCGGTGAGGGCTAAAAAGCCGTCGTTATTGGCCAACATATCGAGAATTTTTTGCTCGGCGGCGTCATAGCGGCTATCGTTAGGTACTTCTAAACGAATATCTAATTTGCCGTCTTCGCGTACCTTGGTCACATAGCCTTTGCAAACTTGTTCGCTCTCGAGCAGTTGGTTTTGGTGGTCCCTGAAAATGAGCCCCTCATAGCGGTTATTCACGATGACGTTTCGGCCCAATTTTCCTTCGTCGCAGATCAGTAAATCCACCTCTTGGCCTTCTAAGCTCATGTCTTGGCAAGGGGCCAAAACTTTTTTGACTTTCATACTGCCAAACAAGCGGTCAGTTTCAAAGTCGTAGAGCAGCGTGAATAAATGACGCTCGCCAATAGCCAAGCGCTGGCGCTGTTCTGCAAAAGGGACAAACAAATCTTTGTCGAGGCCCCAATCTACAAAAGCGCCGTAAGGGTTGACCTCAACTACATTTAAAAATGCGAAATCACCGAGTAAAATATGAGGTGTTTCTGTGACAGCCACCAAGCGCTCCGAAGAGTCTCGCATGACAAAAACTTCCACTTCGGTGCCTTCTTCCATTTCCGGCGTGAGGTATTTGTTGGGTAGTAAGATTTCGTTTTCTTGTAGATCAACTAGATAAGCTCCTGGAGGTGCAAAGCGTTTGATGGTAAGGGTATTGATTTTTCCGAGTTGCATAAGGCTTATTCTTGGTAAGATTCTGGGTTAATTGGTTTTCTAAAAAGTCGAAAACGACGTCGTTTCTTTTTGTTGGTCAAACTTTCTTTGGGGTCGTCGTTTACTGGGAGTGCGGCTCGATGCGTGCCGTTGTCCGGATTTTGTTGGTCAGAGGGGTTCATCCAGTCGCCGCGCATGCGGTTCTTTTCGACGATACCTGTTTTTTTGTTGAGTGCGTAATAATAGCGCTCGCCCACATCTTCTGGATTGGTGGCAATCACATCTGACTCGAGGTTCCAGATTTCGCGGTCGTAGTCGTATACGTAAGCGTCGTAAGACATATCTGGAAAATAATAAGCGGCTACGCCTTCTAAAGCGGGTGCTTCTGGCGAGAGGTGATCAAAAACAATGCGCGCGCGCTTGGGTTCAAATTCTAGCGACATACTCGCCATGTTGGCATATTCAAATACGACGCGTTTTTTGAGTGATTTAGGATCTTTGAAGACAGGGCTGCCAAATTTAGCACTCTGCCCAGTAAAGCTCAGCACGTCTAGGAGTTTGTAGTTGCTCATGGTGGTGCCGCCGTCATAGCCAAAAAGCAAATATTGGGTCTTGCCTTGAAAAGAAAAGTCGATGATTTTATAATATACGGCGCCATACCAGTTTTTGGTGTCGACCACATTTTCGGGTTTGCTGCTATAGGGGTCCAAAATGTCCATTAATTCGAGTACCAAAACGCGTTCTTTCCCTTCTTCTCGGCGCAAAACAAAGCCGCCATAAGTATTGGAGAGGTCCGACAACTCGACGTTCCAAGTGAGCAGGCGCACTGTTTGATCGTTGCTTTTGAGCTCGGCAATTTTGAGGCCCTGCAGCGGGAAGTCAAAGAAATCTTTGCTGCGCACGAGTTCGGCCATTGCTTTTTTGAATTCGGCGTGTAGTTTTTGGGTTTGGAAGTCGTCTTTGCTCGAGCGGAGTTCTGTTAAGAGTTTGGTGGCTATTTGCTCTTTTTGGGCAAGCCCCTGTGCTTGGCTGAGAGACGGCAAAAGCAACAACGACAAAAGGAGCAAAGCAATAAGGTGCTTCATGTGGCGTTTAACGTCGGATGTGCTGTTTGGTTACGTATTTACAAGCTTTTTAGCGCGGCGATAGTCGCAACAGGATCTGCAGCACCAAAAACGAAGCTACCCGCAACCAACGCATCAGCTCCGGCAGCTGCTAATTGCGCGCCTGTTTCTAAATTGACACCGCCGTCTACCTCGATCAAAAAGTGGGCGTTGTGGGCGCTGCGCATGGCTTTGAGGCGCGCTACTTTGTCGGTAGCTGCAGCAATGAATTTTTGACCTCCAAAACCGGGATTGACGCTCATGATCAGGACGAGGTCTAGCATGTGGGCAACTTCGCTCAATACTTCAATTGGCGTATGCGGATTGAGTGCCACACCTGCTTTCATACCAAGTTCTTGAATGCGGCTGAGCGTGCGGTGAAGGTGTGTGCAAGCTTCGTAATGTACGGTCAGGATATCGGCTCCGGCCTTCTGGAAATCTTCTAGGTAGGCATCGGGGTTGGCAATCATAAGATGCACGTCAAGTGTTTTGTCGGTGTGTTTGCGGATGGCTTGTAAAACGGGAAAACCAAAGGAAATATTGGGTACGAATACGCCGTCCATGACATCGATGTGCAACCAATCTGCAACGGAATGGTGCAGCATGAGGGTATCACGTTGGATATTGCCAAAATCACAGGAAAGTACAGATGGAGAAACGAGCATGGTCTAAAATTTTGGTAAAATTAGCCATTATTTCCCGAACGAAATAAAGCGAGTAGGGCCGTTTCTTTTTGATAGAGGTCAAGGTGAAAATACAAACCCTTTTGGTCTGCTGTTACGGTATGATACACAATAAAAATTGGGATGGGTTGTCGCAAAGGGATGCGCCGATGAATCTTCTGGTCGATCAAAGTCTGCAGTGAGTCTGCGTTCACTTTATTTGTTTTGTCTCCTTTTTTGTCGTAGGTCAGGATAAGTTTACCGAGTTCAATGGGGTTTTGCGCGCGCATGCACCCGTGCGAAAAGCTTCTGAACTTTTGCCCAAACAGACTTTTATTGGGGGTGTCGTGTACATAGACGGAGAATTGATTCGCAAATTCAAATTTGATCAGGCCTAAACTATTCCAGGACCCCGGATCTTGTTCTATTTGATAAGGAAATGTATTGTCTTTGATTTTCTTCCATTTGACTGTGCTTGGGTCAATTTCTTTTCCTCCAGCGCCGTAGATCCGCATGTGTTCCTTTTGAAGATAGGCCGCATTGCGTTTGAGGGCTGGTAATATTTCTTTTTTAGCGATAGAACTCGGCACGCGCCAATATGGCAAACTCACAATTTGATAAATTTTTGAAACCAACTCAGGGGTGGGGTGCTCTATTTTGCCAACGATAATACGGTGCACCGATCGGAGCGTATCGTCTGCGATAAATTTCAGTTCAAAAGAAGGCAAATTGATTTGGACGAATGTCGTTGGTTTTTTTACAGCCTGTCTGAGTCGGTCTAGTGAAATTTGCGCGTGGTAGAGTTGATCCATTTGGAGTTGTTGCCAAGCTAATGTTTTATTTTCTTTTTCTGTGGTGAGTTTGAAGCAAATGGTATCTAATTTGGTAGAATCGGCAAAGTGATACAGGTGTTGGGCAAAATAGCGGTAATTGGTATCTGCAGGGCCACAGCTCAGCAAAAGTGAATCGGTGTTTTGAGGTTTGGTGAGCCAAGTCAGCGGAAACTCTTGCCAGCGGACGGGTTTGAACTTTTGTTGGTCAAAATTGATCAGGCCGCTGTCTAAGTCGTGTACGAGGGTCCCGATTTGGAAGGTAAGCAGCAATTCTTTGACCAACGTTGGGCCTTGTTCAAGGTTGCGCATTCTCGCTTCAGGCAAGCCAAAATGAGCATGTTTTGCAAGTGTCCGAAGCCAGCGCTTTTGAATGGTTTGGCCAATAGCATTGCTCGAATAGACCGACCTGAACCCGATTTGTTGGTAGTAAGCGTAGAGCTGCTCGCGTTCTTTTTGGTTGAGCGGCAGCGCTGTGTGTCCTTCGTGTAGGAGCCGCTTGATTTTTTCGGGATTGGGCACAGCAGTGTCAAAAAGAAAATCTTTTTGGGGTCTTTCTTTAGGTGCGTCCTGACAAGCATAGATTGCGCAGAATGCTACGAGTAAGGTTGAAGTGATTTGTAAGGGGAACTTCATTAATATGCATATTTTCATTGAAAGTAGTTATAACTTTGTATTCGCAATGGTACTCGGACTCATATTACTTACAGCATTCCTATCTTGGCAAGGATTTCAAAATCATGCGTTTTTAGAGCGCATGTTATTCATTCCTTACCGCAGCAAACACAACGCCGAATGGTACCGTTTTTTTACCCACATGTTTGTGCATTTAGATTGGTCACATTTGTTGTTCAATATGCTCACCCTGTGGTTCATCGGAGGGTTTTTAGCTGAAGAGTACCAGCTCATCTTTGGAATCGTCAAAGGCACTTATTATTTTATACTGCTCTATCTGATGGGCGGCTTGTTTGCAACGCTATACTCCTTTTATAAACACCAAGACCAATCCTATTACCGCAGCTTGGGTGCTTCGGGAGCTGTTACCGCTGTGCTTTTTGCATTTATTGCAGCGCATCCGACGCAAGGGCTCATGCTGATGTTTATTCCGATTCCAATACCCGCTTATCTCTTCGGACCCATTTATTTGCTCATTGAATTTTATGCCTTCAGAAAGGGCAACACTGGCATTGCCCACGACGCGCACATTTCAGGTGCACTTGCTGGTATCTTATTCGTTTTCATTTTTTTACCGGGCTATGCACAATTATTTGCATCTTTGTTTCACTAGAAGTTTTGCAGTCCATGCGCTACGTTAACAACAACGGTACCATATTGCCAGCAGATGCACCGACCATCTTGCCGGGCAACCGCGCTCACTTATACGGCGACGGCGTTTTTGAGAGCATCCGGATCATCAATGGCCGTCCGCTCAATCTTGAAAATCATATTTTGCGATTATTAGCTGGAGCGCGCGCCATTCACATGCGTCCGTCGGCGAGTTATACAACTGCTTTCTTCGAGTCAAAAATCCTTGAGTTGTGCGCGCAGTCGGGCATCAAAGAAGGAGGGCGCTGCCGTTTGTCTTTAGATCGAATTAGCGGTGGAGCCTACTTGCCAGATGCCAACGAAGCTACTTATTACATCGAAGTTTCACCTTATGAAGTCAATCATTTTGAACTCAATGCCCGCGGTTTAGAGCTCGATATCTATCAAGAAATCAAGCTACAGAAAAACCTGCTGTCAAATTTCAAGACCAAAATGGGCTTGCCTTATGTCATGGCTGCGTTATATGCCAAATCAAAAGGTCTAGACGATGTCTTCTTAACTGACTACCGCGGCCAAATTCTCGAGAGTTCCTCATGTAATTTTTTCATCATTAGCAACGGCGTACTCTACACCCCAAGTTTGGACGAAGGATGCTTGGCGGGCACCATGCGCATGCAAGTGATTAATTTGGCCTTGGCCAACGGCATCAAAGTCTACGAAAGCGCAATTTTACCCCAGCATTTGCTTGCCGCCGACGAAATCTTTCTCACCAATGCCATCCGAGGTATCAATTGGGTAGGAGGCTACCGTACCAAGCGATTCCAAAACAATATTTCTCGTAAATTGGTGGTTTTGCTCAATGCCTATTGGGAAAAAGCCACACAATAGTTTTCAACAATTGCCAAGGGTCGCAGCAGAAATCCCTAAATTTAAAGTTCCCATTTTACTGCTGCCATGTACCTCATTTTTGACACCGAAACCACCGGCCTACCCCGCAATTTCAACGCCCCAATTTCTGACCTAGACAACTGGCCACGAGTTGTGCAACTTGCTTGGCAGCTCCACGACGAATCCGGTGAACTCGTTTCTCAGCAAGACTTTATCATCCGTCCGGAAGGATTCAATATTCCCTTTGAGTCTGAGCGCGTGCATGGTATTTCCACTGAATTGGCACAAGCCGTAGGGGAGAGCCTCTCAGCTGTTTTAGCGCTTTTCAACAAAGACCTCGCCCGCGCCAAATTCATGGTTGGCCACAACCTGCGTTTTGACCTCAATGTCATGGGGGCAGAATACCTGCGCTTGGGCCAAGAAACCCCACTTACCTTACCTGTACTCGACACCTGTACCGAAAACAGCGCCCAATTGTGTCAAATTCCCGGTGGCCGGGGAGGCAAATTCAAGTTGCCTACACTTACCGAATTGCATCAGCACCTTTTTGGCGAGGCCTTCAATGAGGCTCACAATGCCACCGCCGACGTAGAGTCTACTACACGCTGTTTTTTGGAGCTCTTGCGCAAAGAGCACTACAGTTTAGCTGAAATCTTGCAAGAGCCGGGCTATTTCGAATCTTTTCGTATACTCAATCCAGGACCTATTCAAAAAATCGGTCTGCAGCACGTCAACCTCAAAGCCGAAAGCGAAAAACTACGTGCGGCCAAGCGCCCCACTCAGGCGCCCATTGCACCAACGCCCAGCGTGCAACTCGAACAAAATGATGTCGTTTTTGCGCACTTGCACAACCATACACAATATTCCATTTTGCAATCTACGGCTGAAGTAAGTGCACTCATCAATAAGGCAGTTGCGCTCAAGCAACCAGCTGTTGCCCTCACCGATACCGGCAACATGATGGCTGCCTTTCAATTTGAAAAAGTAGCGGCTGCTCACAACGCAAAAATAGCAGCTGCCCGTGCAGAAGCGCAAGAAAAGGGCGAGCCATTTGACGGTCAAGAAATCTTGCCCATCATAGGCTGTGAATTCAATGTTTGTCGCAGGTTGCAAGACAAATCAGTCAAAGACAACGGCTACCAAATCGTTTGCTTAGCCAAGAACAAAAATGGCTACCAGAACCTCATCAAATTGGCTTCGATTGCCTATACCCAAGGGATGTATTACGTGCCCCGCATTGACAAAGAAGTTTTACTGCAATACAAAGAAGACCTGATCGTTTTGAGCGGCAACTTATACGGAGAAATTCCAAATTTGTTGTTAAATGTGGGGGAGCGTCAAGCCGAAGAAGCGCTGCTCTGGTGGAAAGCCGAATTTGCCGAAGACTTCTACATCGAAATTGGTCGGCATGGCCTCGAAGTAGAGGAGCGGCTCAATCCGCTGTTGGTCGCTTTAGCAGAGAAGCATCAAATCAAGCTAGTGGCCACTAACAATACGTACTACGTCGAGCAAAAAGACGCTATGGCCCACGACGTCTTGCTTTGCGTTAAAGACGGCGAATTAGTAGAAACACCAAAAGGCCGTGGCCGCGGTTTTCGCTATGGCCTAGAGAACGATTCCTACTACATGCGCAGCACACAAGAGATGCTCGAAATGTTTGCAGATTTACCCCAAGCCATCACCAATGTAGGCGAAATCATCGCAAAGTGCGAACATTACGGCTTGGCCAGAGAGGTCTTGTTGCCTGCTTTTGACATCCCCGCAGCGTTTGTCGATGCCCAAGATGCCCTCGACGGCGGTAAGCGTGGAGAAAACGCCTTCTTACGCTATCTCACCTATGAAGGCGCCAAAAAACGATACAAAGAACTCAGTACCGAAATTACAGAGCGCATCGACTTCGAGTTGGCAACAATCGAAAAAACAGGCTATCCAGGCTATTTCTTGATTGTACAAGATTTCTGTAATGCAGCGCGTGAAATGGGCGTTTCTGTTGGGCCAGGCCGTGGTTCTGCGGCAGGTTCTGCCGTAGCATACTGCATTGGCATTACCAACGTAGATCCCATCAAGTACGACCTCCTCTTTGAGCGCTTCCTCAACCCAGACCGCGTCTCGATGCCCGATATCGATATCGACTTCGACGATGAAGGCCGCGGCCGTGTCATTGACTACGTCATCAATAAATACGGTGCCAATCAAGTTGCCCAAATCATTACCTACGGTACCATGGCGGCCAAATCTGCTATCCGCGATACCGCCCGCGTCATGAACCTTCCGCTGCCCGAGGCAGACCGCCTAGCCAAACTGATTCCAGATCTATCTTTGCGCAAGCTTTTTACCATTCCAGAGCCCGAACTCGTCGACAAACTGCGCAACCAAGAAGCAGTTGCCAATGCCAAAGAACTGCGCCGCATTTACCAAGGCACCGACCTCCAAGCCCAGGTGTTGCAAAAAGCCATGGAAATCGAAGGTTCTGTCCGCAACACAGGTATCCATGCCTGCGGTGTGATCATTACCCCAGACGACCTCACTAATTTTGTACCCGTAGCCACTGCCAAAGACTCCGACATGGTTTGTACACAATACGACAACTCGGTTGCAGAGTCCGCGGGCTTACTCAAAATGGACTTCCTTGGGCTCAAAACCCTTACCTTAATCAAGGATGCCGTGCGCTTAGTACGAGAAAACCACGGTATCGAACTCGATCCAGATACATTTGCTATCGACGACGAAGCTACCTACGCACTATTTCAGCGCGGCGATACCGTTGGTATTTTCCAGTACGAATCTCCCGGTATGCAAAAACACCTCAAAGAGCTCAAGCCCACCGTTTTTGCCGACCTTATTGCCATGAATGCGCTTTACCGACCTGGTCCTATGGAATACATCCCATCTTATTGCAAGCGCAAGCATGGCGATGAACCCATAGTCTATGATTTACTCGACTGTGAAGAATACCTCAAAGAAACCTACGGCATAACCGTTTATCAAGAACAGGTCATGCTTTTGTCTCAGAAATTAGCCGACTTCACCAAAGGCGAGGCCGATACCCTGCGCAAGGCCATGGGTAAAAAAGACCGTAAAGTACTCGATAAAATGAAGCCCACATTCATCGAAAGAGCTTCTGCAAAAGGGCATCAAGCGACAATCCTTGAAAAAATCTGGAAAGACTGGGAAGCCTTTGCATCATACGCATTTAACAAATCACATTCCACTTGCTACGCTTGGGTTGCTTATCAGACGGCTTTTCTCAAAGCCAACTACCCAGCCGAATACATGGCCTCCGTACTCAGCAACAACATGTCCGACATCAAACAGGTTTCCTTTTTTATGGAAGAATGTCGTCGCATGGGCATTGAAGTTCTTGGCCCTGACATCAATGAGTCTGGTTTTACCTTCTCTGTTAATGCGGCCGGTGCCATTCGCTTTGGCCTCGGTGCCATCAAGGGAATGGGCAGCGGACCTGTTGAAACTATTTTAGAGGAGCGCAAAAATGGCCCCTTCGAGTCAATTTTTGATCTTACTAAGCGCATTAATCTCAGACTTTGCAATAAGCGCGCTTTTGAAAGTTTGGTTTATGCAGGTGGCTTCGATTCTTTTGCAGAAGTGCACCGCGCCCAATATATGGTTGCCGATGCAAACGGCCGTACTTTCCTTGATGCGGCCATTCGATATGGCGCAAGTGTGCAAGAACAAGCGCACTCTTCGCAGCACAGCATGTTTGGCGAGGCCACCGGTACCACCATGCCGGCTCCTACCGTGCCGCGTGCCGAGGAATGGCCGGCCATTTACAAACTCAACCGCGAGAAAGAAGTAGTCGGAATTTTTATCTCTGGCCACCCGCTAGACGACTACAAAGTAGAAATCTCTTCGTTTTGTACAGGAAACGTGGCCATGCTCAATGATCCTGCCGCCTATTTAGGCCGCGATCTATTGCTCGCCGCCATCATTACTACGGCCGAACACCGCATTACCAAACGCGGCGATGCCTTTGGGTCACTTGTTATCGAAGATTACCAAGAAGCATTTAAGCTGAATTTATTCAATGAGTCTTATCTGAAGTTCAAGCATTTTATGGAGCCCGGTACGTTTGTGGCCATTAAAGGCCGCATTGAAGTGCCGCGCTTCAGGCAATATCCAGAATTTGTAGTACACCACATCGAGTTACTGCAAGAACTCCGAGACAAGCGCGCCAAAATGCTCAAGTTGCGCTTTTCTGCCAAACAACTCGATCAATTGGTGATCGATCAACTCCACGATTTATTTGAAGCCAACCCGGGCGCTTGTCAGTTGCACTTCACGGTCTTTGATCCGCTAGATGGTATTGAAGTATCCTTGCCTTCTCGCAGTATTAAGGTACAACCCTCTAGTCAGTTGTTTAAAGAACTCGCTAAGCTAGACATCCAATTTAAGCTTAACTAACTGAACAAAAAGTTTCATTTTGTGCTTTGGTCACAAAACACAAAGACATAAAAAAAGCGCTCGAGAGCGCTTTTTTTATTTGATCAAAATATTTGAATTATGCTTCAGCGGATTCTTGCGGAACCAAAACGCGGCCACAATGCTCACAAACAATAATTTTCTTTTTAGTAACGATGTCAAGCTGACGCTGAGGTGGAATTTTGTTGAAACAACCACCACAAGAACCGCGCATGACTTGCACAACAGCTAAGCCGTTTTTGGCATTGGTGCGCAAACGCTCGTAAGCAAAAACCAAGCGGTTTTCGATGTTTTTCTTGGCGGCGTCGGAAGCCTTGATGAGTTTTTCTTCGTCTTTTTGTGTCTCACTGATAATAGCTTCTAGTTCTGCTTTTTTACCATCGAGGTCGCCTTGTTTCATTTCTACACGCGCAACGGCTTCGGTCAAAGTTTCTTTCTTGAGGTCGATTTTGAATTTGGCCTCTTTAGATTTTTTGTCGTGTAGTTTGATTTCGAGTTCTTGGAATTCAATTTCTTTGGAAAGCGATTCGAACTCGCGGTTGTTGCGCACGTTGTTTTGCTGCTCTTTGTATTTTGAAATAGCGGCTTCTGCTTCTTTTACCGCTAGTTTGCGGTCTGAGATTTCTGTCTCAACTTCTTTGATTTCGTCGTTGATTTTGGAGACGCGTGTGTTGAGTCCGATGATTTCGTCTTCTAGACTTTGCACTTCTAAAGGAAGTTCACCACGGATGGTGCGAATGCGGTCGATTTCAGAGTCGATTTTCTGGAGTTCAAAAAGCGCATCTAATTTTTCTGCGATGGTACCTTCTTTTTTAGTTGCTGCTGCCATGGGCTATAGATAGTTAACGGGATTCGTATTCAACTTAGTTAAACGGACCGCAAAGTTAGCAAATTTTTCCGTAAGTTGTTCTGCTAAAAGTTCACTTGTGAATTGCTCGCTTTCATAGTGTCCAATATCGGCAATGACGATTTGGTCCTCGGCGTCAAAAAATTCGTGGTATTTGAAGTCTGCAGTGATATAAATATCTGCTTTAGCCCTGATGGCATCGGGCAGTAGAAAGCTTCCCGAACCGCCACACAAAGCAACTTTTTCTATCTTCTTAGGCAACAACTGCGTGTAACGAATCATGCCGCAATTGAATTTTTGTTTCAATTCGCTCAAAAACGTCAATGGATCGGCCGGTTCTGAAATGGTGCCTACAAGTCCAGCTCCAACTGATTGATGTATATTTTGTGTCTGTAGTAATTGATACGCTACCTCTTCGTAAGGGTGCGCGCTGCGCATGGCAGTCAATACTGCGTTTACACGATGGGCCTCCACAACATATTCCAACTTGAGCTCCGTTACTTCTTCGCGCTGCCCGGCGCTGCCAAGGTAGGGGTTTGCTTTTTCATTGGGCCTGAAGGTGCCCGTACCGTGTGTCCTAAAATGACAGTCTGTGTAGTTGCCGATTTGGCCGGCCCCTGCAGCGAGAATTGCGCTGTCTAATGCAGCGAAATCTACATCAGGTACGTAGACTTCTAATTTGAACAATTGCGACTGTATAGGGCGCAAAATGCGGCAGTCTTGTAGACCTAATTTTTGGGCAATTTTTGCATTGACGCCTTCCGAATGGTTATCGAGATTGGTGTGGATCGCATAAAGCGCAATGCCCTTTTGTATGCAACGTTCCAAAACGCGCTCCACGAAGTTATTGCCATTGATACGCTTGAGTCCTTTGAATACGACCGGATGATGCGCAATGATCAGATTGCAATTGTTTGCAATAGCTTCTTCTACAATTGCTTCTGTCACATCTAGCGAGATCAAAGCAGCCGTAACCGTTTGTTCGGGGCGGCCGTAAATGAGCCCAGAGTTGTCATAACTTTCCTGAAGTTGCAGTGGGAATTTGGCCTCTAAAAAGCGGGTGATGTCTTGGATTTGCATTTAAAGTAGTTTTGAAAGACCAATATTAATGCCCCAGCCATAGCTTTTGTGCACATAATCTTCGTAGGGTCCGTATGAATTGTTGAGCTGCTTTCGATATAAAAACCCCAAGCGCACACGATAATCTTCGTCGAGTTGGAGGTCTATTCCAGCAGAGCCTATCCACGAAATCGTTAAGCTGTTCATGGCATTGTTGATTTTAATTTGGTCGTCGTATTTGGCACCGAGTGCATTAGTCCATTGGATGTCTTGTTTGTAGCCTTGATACAGTGCCGGAACCATGCCCAAACCGCCATAAAACTTAAATTTATCGCCGAAAGTTAACTTCAGTTGCAGCGGTAGGGCCAAATAGCGGTAACGCGTTTGATAGTTATAAGTGGAGTCAGAATTGCTGTCGCTAAAAGCATAAGCCTCGCCGTTTTGCATCCAGGAAACCCCGCCATCCAAATAAATAAATTTTGAAAGCCCCAAGCACAAGCCCAATTGCTGAGACCAAGCCGTAAGGGAACTTTCATTGGCGCGTTCGCCCAAAGGCGTAGGTAAAAAGGCGTCGTTAGATGCGAGCCCTCGAAACAACACCATGCGCTGGGTCTCGACATAAAATTGTGTAGGATAAGTTCCTTTGAGGTTTTCATTCAAAAGTTGCGCGTTGGCCAAACCACAAAAAAGTAGCAAGCAGAAAATGAGGGGTTGCTTCATGCATCAAAAATACACTTTTTGCCCCGCTTCAAAAAGTCTTGATGCAGGTCAAGTAAATTTGGAATGCGGAGGCCGTACCTTTGTCTAAATTAAAATCAAATTTAACAAATGGAAACAACTTGGAAAGTAGACACAATGCACAGTGAAGTAGGCTTCAAAGTGCGTCACATGATGATCTCTAACGTCAGCGGATCTTTTGGTTCATTCGACGCGCATGCAACTACGGCAGGCGATGACTTCACAACAGCTCAATTTAGCTTCAATGCCGACATCAACTCCATCAATACAGGTGTTGCAGATCGCGATGGCCACCTCAAGTCTGCAGATTTCTTCGATGCTGAAAGCCACCCAGCTTTAACTTTTACCTCTACAGGTATTACAAAGATCGACGACGAAACTTTAGAAATCGCAGGTCATCTTCAAATCAAAGGTCAAACTCACCCAGTTGTGCTCAAAGCAGAATTTGCGGGTATCGCTGTAGATCCATACGGGCAAACCAAAGCGGGCATGACGCTTTCAGGCAGCATCAAAAGAAGTGAGTTTGGACTTACTTGGAGCGCAGTTACAGAAGCAGGAAACATTGTAGTAAGCGACGACATCAAGCTTGCCGCTGAGCTTCAGTTTATCAAGCAGTAAGTAAGTTTTTAGCAACCTTTAAAGTCTCATTGATGTGGCCCACAGGGTTGGTTTGAGAATTGAAAATACCGGCAATTTTTCCGTCGAGCCCCACAATATAAGTGACTCTTCCCGGAAGAAGCCCAAATAAAGAAGCAGGTACGCCGAATAATTGGCGTACCTTTTTTTGTGCATCAGACAGGAGCGGATAAGGCAGCTGATGTTTTTGTTGGAAGGCTTGGTGTGATTGGCTTGCGTCAGATGAAATGCCAAATACCTCACAGCCAAGCTCCATAAAATCGGCATAGGCATCTCTAAACGCGCAGGCCTCTTTGGTGCAGCCCGGGGTGTCATCTTTAGGATAAAAAAACAGGACTAAGATTTTTTGACCTAGGTAATCATTGACATCGATTTGTTTTCCTTGGCTGTCTGGTAAACTAAATGCGGGGCAGTTGTCTCCTATTTGGATGGCTTGGTTCATGGTTGTAGTGCTGTTTTGAAGCGATCTAAAACGCGTTCGCGCGCCATTTTATGATCGACAATCGGATTTGTATATGCGGGCGTTCCAAATTCGGGCACCCATTTTTTGATATAAGTATATTGCGGATCAAATTTCTTTTGTTGCGCTTCCGGATTGAAAACCCTAAAATAAGGTGCGGCGTCGCAACCACAACCTGCCGCCCATTGCCATCCGCCCACATTGCTGGCCAACTCAAAATCAAGTAATTTTTCGGCAAAGTAGCGCTCGCCCCAGCGCCAATCAATGAGCAAATGCTTGGTGAGAAAACTCGCCACCACCATCCGCACGCGGTTGTGCATAAAGCCCGTCGCATTGAGCTCGCGCATGCCGGCATCTACGAGCGGATAACCCGTTTGACCCGCGCACCAGGCCGCAAAATCTATTTCGTTGTTTTCCCATACAATGCGTTCGTACTGCGGCTTAAAGGCTTTGTCGGTCGTTTGTGGGAAATGAAATATAATCATTTGGTAGAAGTCGCGCCAGATGAGTTCATTTAGGTACTTCTCATTTAAACGAAACGCTTCTCGAGCCAATGCACGGATGGAGATCGTGCCAAAACGCAAGTGCAAACTGAGTCTGGAAGTGCCTAAAATAGCAGGAATATCGCGCAACTCGTGGTATTGTTGAATCACTGCATTTGGCGTAGCACTCGCTGGAAAAGAATGTAGTTGCACCTGTTCAAAACCCATTGCTTCGAGTGAAATAAGGGCTGTGGTTTGGAATGGGTGTAAATGTTGCAGGTATTTTTCGGTCGGGTAGGCTTTGAAATGATAGTCGGTGAGTTTTGCTTTCCATTTGCGGGCATAGGGCGTATAAATGGTGTAGGGCAAGCCATCATCTTTGGTAACCTCATTTTTTTCAAAAATCACCTGATCTTTGGCCCCAATAAATTCAATGCCCGCTTGTTGCAGGGCTTCAAAAATGAATAGATCGCGGGCAAGTGCGCTAGGTTCGTAATCTCTGTTGGTATAGACTTTCTGAACGTTATATTTTTTTGCTAGTGCTGCTATTTCTACTTTCGGGTCGCCGTATACCACTTCTATATCCGAACCCAAAGCCCGATACTGCGCCTTGATTTGCGCGAGTTCTTGGTGAATAAATAACACGCGCTGATCATTTTTGGGCAGCACTTGAAGAATGCTATGGTCAAAAATAAATACAGGAATAACGGCCTCGTTGTTTTTGAGGGCTTTGTACAGGCCTGCATTGTCTTGGATGCGCAGGTCTCTGCGGTGCCAAAAAAGTGCAGTACTCATTTTCCGTCGTATTCGATAATGTTATTTTGGGTTTCCCAGAGCTTGAGGCTCAGGCCGTATTTGGCATCGAGCTTGGTACGCAATAAATTCCAAATCACGATCGCAATATTTTCGGCCGTGGGATTGAGCTGCGCAAATTCAGGACAATCTAGATTGAGGTTGCGGTGGTCAAAACGATCCTGAACTTCTGTCCCGATGAGGTCCTTGACGAGTTTGAGGTCGATGAGGTAACCCGTCTCAGGGTCCACTTGACCTTCGATCCATACCTCGAGGGTGTAGTTGTGGCCATGGAAATTAGGGTTATTGCATTTGCCGAAAATTGCATTGTTCTTTTCGTCAGACCAATCGGGTCTGTACAAACGGTGCGCCGCATTGAAGGTCGCTCTTCTACATACTTTCATCTGCTGCTTTTGTGATTTTTTCTAAGTGTTTGTCGAGTAAAATTTGAAACCAAACGGTAAATGAATCCCGCTTCGTTTGGAGTTCTTGGAGTAATTGCTCCATGGGTACCCAGCGAAAGGCGGCTACTTCTTCCGGATTGATTTGAGGGTCTTGATTGGTGTAGCCAAATACAACATGGTCGAGTTCGTGCTCGGTGAGCCCCTGATTAAGTTGGGCTTTATAAATGAAATGAAACGCAAGTTGAAGGCGGGCCTCCATGCCCATTTCTTCTTGGAGTCTTCTTGTGGCTGCTGCTGTAATGGTTTCTCCGGGCTTCGGATGGCTGCAACAAGAGTTGGTCCAGAGTAGGGGAGAATGGTATTTGTGTGCGGCGCGTTGTTGGAGCAATAACTCTCCTTTTGAATTGAAAATCAGAACAGAAAAAGCGCGGTGCAAAAGACCTAAGCGATGCGCCTCCATTTTTTCGAGCTGACCAACCGCTTGATCTTGTTCATCCACCAAAACAACGTATTCGTCGGGCATTAAAGTAAATTTAAATTGTGGCGCACATAAGAGGTGAGTAAAATGCGCATTTTACGGTAGTTTGGAATGCGGATGCGCTCATTGAGTACGCTTTCTGCAGGCGTCTGCTTGATCTTATTAAAGAGCTTGAAATAATATTTATAAGCCATATAGACGCCAAAGCGCGCCGTTCTCGGTAAGAGCAAAATGCCTTCGTAGCCTTTTTTAAAGTCGAGTGCGATATCTGCCTCAATTTCTTTTTTGATGTCTCCGTTGAAGTCCGAGAGATTGATTCCTGGAAAATACGTTCTGCCCAATTCTTGGTAATCTGCCTTGAGGTCTCGCAGGAAGTTGATTTTCTGAAAAGCGGCCCCTAGTTTCATGGCGTAAGGCTTCAGTTCTTCATAGGATTGTTGGTCTCCTTCTACAAACACTTTGAGGCACATGAGGCCAACCACTTCGGCAGAACCTAAGATGTAGGTTTCGTATTTGCCTTGGTCGTAGGTTTGTTTTTGAAGGTCCATTTCCATGGAATCGAGGAAGGTGTCGATGAGCTCCATCGGAATTTGGTACTTATTGACCGCCCATTGAAAGCTATTGAGGATCGGATTGAGTGAGATGCCTGCGGCAATGGCCTCGTATGTTTGGTTCTTGAAGTCGAGGAGGAGTTTTTCTTTGTCGTAGCCATGAAAGGTGTCTACAATTTCATCTGCAAAGCGCACAAAACCATAGATGGAGTAGATGGGTTTTTGCAATTCCTTGTGCAAAAAGCTAATGCCCAAAGAGAATGAGGTGCTGTACCTTTTGGTGGTGAGCTCGCTCATTTCTTGGCATACGTTGTCAAATAAAGCTTTCATAGAATGGGTTTAGTGGTGCTTAGCGATGATGTATTTGGCGACAACTTCTCCAGAAACAATGGAAGGAGGAACGCCTGGGCCCGGTACGGTGAGTTGGCCCGTGTAAAAAAGGTTTTTGATTTTTTTGTGCTGCATGCGCGGCTTGAGAATAGCAGTTTGCAGTAAGGTATTGGCCAAGCCGTAAGCATTGCCTTTGAATGCGTTGTAGTCGCTTTTGAAATCGGCTACACAAAAACTTCTTTTGTAAACGATATGGTCTTTGATGTCGTTTCCGGTCAGTACTTTGAGGCGCTCAAGAAGTAAAGAGAAGTAGTGCTCGCGCGTGGCTTCGTCGTCTTCTAGGTCGGGAGCCAATGGAATTAAAAAGAAAAGGTTTTCGGAACCTTCAGGCGCTACACTCGGATCTGTCAAAGATGGAACGCTCATGTAAAACAAAGGTTTTGCTGGCCAGCTAGGGTCTTTGTAGATGGTTTTCCCGTGAGCTTCTAGTGATTCGTCAAAGAAAAGGTTGTGGTGCTCTAGATTGGTGAGTTTTTTATTGACGCCTACATAAAACAAAAGGCTAGAAGGCGCCATGGTGCGTTTGTCCCAATAGGCATCGGAATAATTGGCGTGTTCTTTGAGGAGTTTTTGGTCGGTGTGTGCGTAGTCGGCACCGGAAATCACGATATCTGCTTTATGCAAATGGCCATTGACCATTGTGCCGATGGCTTTGCCGTTTTCAATCGCGATGCGCTCGACATTTGCTGAAGTTTCTATTTTGACGCCTTGTTCTTGGGCAATTCGGGCAAATGCCTTAATGAATTCGTGCATGCCTTTCATCGGGTACCACGTGCCAAGTTGGATATCGGCATAGTTCATTAAAGAGTATAGCGCGGGTGTTTCATTGGGCATGGCGCCTAAAAACAATACTGGAAACTCGAGTAGGGATAATATTTTGGGGTGTTTGAAATACTTGCGAATGAAGCTCGAAAAAGAAGAAAAGAGGTGCATCTTGAACAGCCCTCCGAGTACGCGGCTGTCAAAAAACTCAGTTAGGCTGAGACTTGGTTTGTAGACGAGGTCTTCCATGCCGACTTTGTATTTGTAGGCGGCATCTTTTAAAAATGCCTGAAGTTGGCGTGCGCTTCCGGGTTCTAAAGATTCAAACCATTCTTCGAGTTTGGGCATTTGTGCCGGTACATTGGTATAGGTTTGATCAGGCCAATAAACGCGATAAGATGGATCTAGGCGCTTGAGCTCGTAAAAATCAGCAGTGGTGTAGCCAAATTGTTGGTAAAACTTTTCGAATACATCGGGCATCCAGTACCAAGACGGGCCCATGTCAAAAACAAAGCCCTGTGTTTCAAACTGACGGGCTCTGCCACCGATGGTGGGGTTTTTCTCGAAAATTTGTACCTCATATCCTGCTTTTGCAAGAAATGAAGCGGTGGATAGGCTCGAAATACCCGAGCCAATTACGTGTACTTTTTTTGTCATAAATTAATTTGCCGAAAATGCGAATTCCGGTAATGCTTCCATCAGCTTTTTTCTGGCGATGAAAATCCGGCTTTTCACTGTTCCGATTGGAATACCGAGTTTGTCTGCGATCTCTTTGTATTTGAACCCTTCAAAATGCATTTCAAAAGGTGTTTGATACTCCTCTCCTAATAAGTTGATTTGTCTGTTGATGTCTTTTACACCAATCTTTTCGATTGCGCTGTCTTCGTGGCTATGGATGTTTCCGACCAAGAAAACTTCTTTGCTGTGGTCGAAGATGGCACCCGATTTTACTCTTCTGCGGTACTGATTGATGAACAAGTTACGCATAATTGTGAAAACCCAAGCCTTAAAGTTGGTTTGTGGTGTATAATAGTTGCGATAGGTAATTGCTTTGAGCATGGTCTCTTGGGTCAAATCCCTTGCGTCTTCTCGGTTTCGGGTAAAAGACAAGGCAAAAGACTGCAGGTTGTTTTCTAGACCAATTAAAGCTTCATTGAATTCGATTGTCGACATGGCGTTTAGTTTTGTTTAACAATTACGAGATAAAGTTAAACATAAATTGTTTAACTAAACAAGAAAAAGTTTAAACAAAACAATAAATTTTTTCTATTCCACTTATAGAAGAAATCTATTTTACATGCTCCATCATCACCTTCACCATCGCTTTCGTGCTAAACTGTGCTTTCCAACCCCAGTCTTTTTGGGCAGCGCTGTCATCTATCGAATTGGGCCAGCTGTCTGCAATGTCCTGACGGAAATCAGGCTCGTAAGCGATTTTAAAATCGGGTTGTAGTGCTTGTATTTCTAAGGCGAGTTCGGCAGGTGTAAAACTGCAACCGGATAAGTTATAGGCCGAGCGGATTTTAATTTGTTCGGCAGGAGCTTCCATGAGTTCTATGGTGCCACGGATGGCGTCGTCCATGAACATCATTGGCAGTTTGGTATCGGCTCTTAAAAAGCAAGTGAACTCACCGGCTGCTTTGGCTTTGTAAAAGATGTCTACTGCGTAGTCGGTGGTGCCGCCGCCCGGTAAGCTTTTGTAAGAGATCAGGCCAGGGTAGCGGATGCTGCGAACATCCACGCCAAATTTGTTGTGGTAGTATTCGCACCAGCGTTCGCCAGCTTGTTTGGAGATGCCATAGACGGTGGTGGGTTCCATGACGGTGTGTTGTGGCGTTTGGTCTGCTGGGGTTGTGGGGCCGAATACAGCAATAGAACTCGGCCAGAAGATTTTTTTGAGGTAACCTTCTTTGGCTAAGTCGAGTATGGTAAAGAGCCCCTCCATATTGAGTTTCCAAGCGAAGTCTGGATTTTTTTCTGCGGTAGCGGAGAGCAGGGCAGCAAGTAAGTAGACTTCTTTGATTTCTTGTTCAATAATAAAAGAGCGGACATTTTCTCTTTGTAGGGCATCGAGTTGAATGTAGGGTCCGTTTTGTAGGATGGCAGGGCATTCTTCTCGGAGGTCTGCGGCAACAACTTTTTGGTTTCCGTATATTGAACGGAGTGCTAAAACGAGTTCGGTTCCAATCTGACCACAAGAACCGAGCACCAATATTTTTGACATAGTGTTGATTTGATGAATGGACAAATTTACGAAAACTGACCAAAATCATTTCTTGGATTCGTGTATTGGTTTAGTTTTGTCATCATAAAACTAAAAAACATGTCTTTTTACCACAAGCTCGGACAAATTCCGCACAAACGACACACTGTTTTTCGCCAACCAGACGGCTCCATTTACCACGAGCAACTCTTCGGTACTATTGGCTTTGACGGCATGTCGGCTTTGCTGTATCATATCCAGCCGCCAACGGTTGTCAAATCAATAGGTGCGCAAACGAACATTGCCCCAGAAATAGGTATTCAAAAAAATATGCTGATGCGCAGTTTCAGGGGCTTCGACCTCAAGCCCGCTGCCGACTACGTTGAAAGTAGAGTACCGGTATTGGTCAATTCCGATGTCTATCTCGAACTTGCCGCGCCTTCCGAGAGCATGAAAGACTACTTCTATAAAAATGCCGACGCAGACGAAATCATATTTATACACAAGGGTTCAGGAAAATTGCGCACCCAAATGGGCAACATCGATTTTGCATACGGTGATTACCTCGTGATTCCGCGCGGCATGATCTACCAATTGCAATTCAATGACGAAAACAACCGCTTGTTCATTATTCAATCTTTTCATCCGGTTTATACGCCTAAACGCTACCGCAATTGGTTTGGGCAGCTTTTAGAGCACTCACCTTTTTGTGAGCGCGACATCCGCCCACCGCACGAACTCGAAACGCACAACGAAGAGGGCGATTTTCTGATCCGTATCAAAAAACAAGATGTGCTGTACGATTACACGTATGCGCACCATCCTTTTAATGTAGTAGGATGGGACGGCTATAATTATCCGTATGCTTTCTCCATCCATGACTTTGAACCCATTACGGGCCGCGTGCACCAACCGCCTCCAGTACATCAAACTTTTGAGACCGCTGCATTTGTGGTCTGTTCTTTTGTACCGCGCCTTTACGATTACCATCCAGATTCCATCCCAGCTCCGTATAACCACTCCAATATTGATTCCGATGAGGTTTTGTATTACGTGGACGGCGATTTCATGAGCCGTAACAACATCGAAAAAGGACAAATTACCTTGCATCCGGCAGGCATCCCACATGGGCCACACCCCGGAGCATATGAGCGCAGTATCGGCAAAAAAGAAACCGAAGAATTAGCTGTGATGGTCGATACCTTCAAGCCACTCTCACTTACCAAACGCGGTTTAGAGATGGAATTGCCAGACTACATGTTCTCTTGGCAGCACTAACTCGCTTTTAATCCCTAATTTTGATATAAATTCAACAAAATGGCAGAGATCAAGAACCTTAAAGATATCCAAAACTACGACTACAGTCTAGAGAAAATATTTCACGACGCCGAAGATTTCCTTCCGCTCTTAGGCACAGACTACGTCGAACTTTACGTTGGCAATGCCAAGCAAAGCGCACATTATTATAAAACTGCTTTTGGTTTTCAGTCGGAGGCTTATGCTGGGCTCGAAACCGGTGTCAAAGACCGCGTTTCTTATGTGCTCAAGCAAGATAAAATCCGTTTGGTACTCACTACGCCACTTACAGAAGGTGGCGAACTCAACGCGCACATCGACAAACACGGCGACGGCGTTAAAGTTGTTGCACTTTGGGTAGAAGATGCCACCAAAGCATTTGAAGAGACCACCAAAAGAGGCGCTAAACCTTATATGGAACCAACACGTGAGGAAGACGAAAACGGCTGGGTGGTGCGCTCAGGTATCTACACCTATGGCGAGACCGTCCATATTTTTGTTGAGCGCCATAGCTATAACGGCATTTTCTTGCCAGGTTATAAAAAATGGGAGTCTCATTACAACCCTGAACCAGTAGGCCTCAAATTCATCGACCACATGGTGGGCAACGTAGGTTGGAATGAAATGAACGACTGGGTTGAGTTCTACGGAAAAGTGATGGGCTTTGCCCAAATTGTCTCTTTTGACGACAACGACATCTCCACAGATTACACTGCATTGATGTCTAAAGTAATGTCTAACGGCAATGGTCGCATCAAATTCCCGATCAATGAACCAGCAGAAGGCAAGAAAAAATCGCAAATCGAAGAATACATTGACTTCTACAATGGCCCAGGTGTACAGCATATTGCTGTTTCTACCAACGACATCGTTGCCACCGTCTCCGCCATGCGCGACCGCGGTGTAGAGTTTTTGTATGTCCCCGAAACGTATTACGAAGATTTATTGGAGCGCGTTGGCGCCATCGACGAAGACGTCGAGCTCTTGAAATCGCATGGTATCCTCATTGACCGCGACGACGAAGGTTATTTGCTGCAACTGTTCACCAAACCGGTAGTTGACCGCCCTACCATGTTCTTTGAAATCATTCAAAGAAAAGGGGCACAATCTTTTGGCAAGGGTAATTTCAAGGCCCTTTTCGAAGCCATCGAGCGAGAGCAAGAAAACCGCGGAACGCTTTAATATTACAAAAACCCCAAACTTAAAAAGGGGCTCCAGATGGAGCCCCTTTTTAATTGGTTATGTTTGGCTAAAGAGCTTGAAGCAAGGTTTCAAATTCTTTGTAAATGCCGTTTTGCTTATCGTCGTTATAAGCTTTCTGAATGGCCTCTACTATTTCAGAAATTTCGGATACACCGTCGGCCTTCAAGCGGTTCATCACTTCTTGAATGACGTCGGGGCGAGGCCCCCAGGTAAATACTTCCGCTCCTTTTTCATCTAGACAAATCAGTTTTGGAATCGCACGGCCGCCGTTGGTTAGGTAGGCGTCCATGACGGTGGGGTGTTCGTCGCGCAATATATACAGCGTTTTTATGCCACTCACGGCTAAAGCTAATTTTTCAATGACCGGCACACACTGCGCGGCATCACCGCACCAAGGTTCTGTAAGGACCCACCAGGTCCAATTTGTCACTTTATTTTGCAGTAATTCTTGCAACGCAGCGGGTATTTCTACGGTTTTGTTGAGGCGCTTCATGCGTTGCTGATTCAGTTTGGTATAGTGCACATAAGGCGCGCTCTGATTGGGTCCACTCGTGCGCCCTTCTGACACAAGTTGTTCAGTAAGCTGCATATAGCCGCTGTAATCCATGGCTTGTGCCAAGAGTTCTGAAGTAAAAAGTTGGTTTGCTTCCATCTGATGAAAAGTGTTGCGTAAATACGGCGCAAAGGTACGTATTGAATATTTGGCTTTTTCAAAAAGCACGTTTTAAATATCAAGAAGATTTTGTATATTTGCACCCACCAAAATGGAGGTTGTAGCTCAGTTGGTTAGAGCGTCGGATTGTGGTTCCGAAGGTCGCGGGTTCGAGACCCGTCTTCCTCCCCAAACAAAAAGCCAGTAATTTTACTGGCTTTTTTCGTTTATAAACAATTCAAAGTTTTGCTGCACAACGCGCCTAAGTCTTCTGGCAGCTGTTGGCTGTTCCAAGGATGTGTAGCGCCAAAAACATGATCCGCTCCAGCTATTTCCGTTACGGCTGTGCTTGAAGCTGCTGCCAATTCATAAGCTTCTGTGATCGGTACTGAAAGGTCTTGGTCTCCATGAAAAACATGTAGCTTTTCTGTAAGTACTTGTACAGCCTTTAGGATGTCCAGTTTTTCTTGATGGGCTAAGAAATCGGTATACAAGCTAAATTGTTGGGGTAGGTTTTGTTTGGTGCGGCCATTTTTTACAAAAAGGGTTCCCGCTTTTTTCCAATCGTGCAGTTCAGCCCCTGTAGGAAAGCGCCTACCGATATCGCAAATGCCCGCCCAAGTGCAGACCTTTCCAAGTGCAGACTTAAAGTTCCAGTGTTGACTTGCTAAAATAGCGGTACCGCCACCTCTGGAGTGTCCAATTAAGTGAATGCGCTCCCAAGTTTGGTGTGTGGTTTCTAAGTGAGCAATCAGACTGAGGGTGTCAGCTATTTCAAAGGAGTAGGTGTTTTGTCCGAAAGCTTCCAGATCTGCAAATTCTGTGGGATGGTCGAGCGTGGTGCCGTTGTGGCTGAGGTTGAAGCGGCAGAAGTCATAGCCTGCCTGGTTGAAAAAATCGCGTACCAAATGCCAAGCGCCCCAGTCCATGAAACCCATGAAACCGTGCACAAATACAATTAATTCTTTGGCGTCTGCCGTTGGTGTCAATTCGTATAGTGCTGCGCGTTGTTGGGCACCTATATATGTATTTTGCATTTTTTTCTTCGTTCTTAACAGGAACCCTGGACAATATAGACGAGTTCAGAGCTGATTCGAAGGTAACCAAAATCGTAACAAAAAATGTAGTGCCCGCCATTTTTAGCCCGTTTAGTGTGCGTTTGGAATTGAAAATTATAACCCCGAATAAGTAGTTCCACTTCCTCCACACGGCGTTTTTTTTCAATCATGAGTAAGTGCGCCAATATTTGTTGGTTTTGCACTAAAATCCGATTGACCTGTCTCTGCACGGCCAATTTCTGGGCATAGTTGCGGTTGTTGTATTGGTTGCGGCACTGATCGCTGCAAAATTTTTGATCGCTGCGTCCCTTGAGCAGCACCGCACATTCCCGACAGTAGCGTTTAGAAAGGTAAAAATCCATATGAACCAAACGGCGTTTGAAGGGTTAACTATATGCAGAGCCGTTTCAAGGGGTCGGATTTACTTCCACGACCCAAAAAAATCTTCATTCAACTCCGTAAAATATGCAGTAAAAGAGGGCCTTGGCTCAAAACTTTGTAACGCAGCAAAAAAAAGTGCGTTCAAGTCGAACCTTTCTGCATTTTATCAGTACAAGGGAAGGCAATTAGAAAATATGAGGCAGTTAAAAATCGCAAAACAGGTCACCAACAGAGAGACCGCATCTTTAGACAAGTATTTACAAGAAATTGGTCGGGTCGACCTCATTACCGCTGATGAAGAGGTAGAGCTCGCTCGCAAGATCAAAGCCGGAGACCGCGTCGCGCTAGAGCGCCTCACCAAAGCCAACTTGCGCTTTGTTGTATCCGTAGCCAAACAGTACCAAAATCAAGGATTGGCCTTGCCAGACTTAATTAACGAAGGTAACTTAGGCCTGATCAAAGCCGCTGAGCGTTTCGACGAAACCCGTGGTTTTAAATTCATTTCTTACGCCGTTTGGTGGATCCGTCAGTCAATTCTTCAGGCTTTGGCAGAACAAGCGCGCATTGTGCGTTTGCCCTTGAACAAAATTGGCAACATCAACAAAATCAACCGTGCGTACTCAGAGCTCGAACAAAAATTTGAGCGTCCGCCATCAGCAGACGAACTCGCTGAGTTCTTGAATGTCACGCCCGAAGAAGTGAAACAAACGCTCTCTCAAAATGGACGCCATATCTCTATGGATGCACCTTTAATTGAAGGCGATGACTCCACTTCGACTATGTACGACGTCATGCAAGGCGACTCCCTACCTGGCCCAGAAGCCAGCCTAACCCTAGAGTCTTTGCGTTCAGACATTCGCCGCTCCCTCACGAGCCTCACCCCGCGTGAAAGCGAAGTGATCAGCATGTTCTACGGCCTCGACGGCAAAGCACCGTTGTCCTTAGAAGAAATCGGAGACAAATTCGAACTCACCCGCGAGCGCGTCCGCCAAATCAAAGAGAAGGCCATACGCCGCCTCAAACACACCAACAAAAATAAAGTACTGAAAAGTTACTTAGGATAATAAGAAAAGGAACCGAGAGGTTCCTTTTTTGTTTTTGGTAGGCTGCCCTTCAATAAGTTGTACTTAGAAAAGTATGGTGCTAGCCAATAATCAGTAGAAATACTGAGAGAATTTGAATTTGTACTAAATATCTTACAGTGAGCAAGGAATTCTACTTCATTTGAATAGTTTTCAAGAAAAATTTCGAAAATAACCTTTTGTAGGCAGCGTTTGATTTTTATTTTATGAATCAACAATTCGAAATTTACACCTCCTCTGATGGAAGCACTCAGATAGAGGTAAAGTTTGAAGGAGAAACTTTTTGGTTGAGTCTAAACCAAATATCAAGCCTATTTGAAAAGGATAAATCTGTAATATCTAGACACATAAGTAATATATATAGGGAAGGTGAGCTTGATCGCAGTTCAACTGTTGCAAAAAATACAACAGTTCAATTTGAAGCTAATCGTCAAGTAAAAAGAGATATAGAATACTATAACCTCGACGCCATAATTTCAGTTGGTTACCGCGTAAACTCGAAACGAGGAACCCAATTTCGCCAATGGGCTACAAAACGATTAAAGGACTACTTAATTGAAGGAGTTGCACTCAATGAAAAACGACTAGAGCAAAAGAATAAAGAGATTCAGGTACTACATGATGGGATCCGGATTCTGAGTAGGGCAATTGAAGAGCAAGCAAACGGCAATACTAGTTATGCTTGGCTTCAACAATATAGTCTTGGTTTAAGACTTCTTGACGACTACGACCACGAGACTTTGGATACAAAAGGTTTCCACTCAAAGGCAGCTATTTATCCTGAATTAGATGATTATTTAGCCCTTGTTGCGCAAATGCGCACTGAGTTCAATACGACAGTTTTTGGCAAACTCAAGGATAGTAGTTTTGATAGTGCCATTCATCAAATCAAACAAAGTTTTGGCCTCGAGGAATTATATCCGTCGCTTGAAGAAAAAGCTGCCATGTTACTTTATTTGGTGGTTAAAAATCATGCTTTTGTGGATGGGAATAAGCGCATTGGTGCGGCCTGTTTTTTGCTATTTCTCGAAAGAAATGGCATTTTATACAACCCCACTGGCCAAACAATTATCAGCAACGAAGCGCTTGCATCTTTAACACTATTTGTCGCTGCGAGTCAAGCAAGCGAGATGCAAACCGTTAAGAATTTATTGATAAGTGTACTGAACCGGAAATTGATATAACCATCAAGGATAGCCTACAAAAACAAAGTGCTGAAAAGCTACTTAGGATAATAAAAAAAGGAACCGAGAGGTTCCTTTTTTGTTTTAATGAGTATGCATTGACAATAATGTTTTCTAACTGGCTTATTGATTGAAAAGCAAATTAACCAGGAATGCTGTCGAGATGGTCCAGCCGACACCCACTGCAAGCATGTTTTGTTTTTTCACCTGTTTTTGATAACAATTATGGTAAGCTGGGTCATCAAACAAGACTTTATTTTCTGATTGCGAAAAAATGATAGGTTCCTTCTGAGGTATAGGTTTAGAAAACTTGATGAATATCAATGGAAAGGGTCCGCCGAACATCCCAAGAAAAACATATCCGGGAAGTTTATAAAATAACTTTTTTGCATCCTTTTGGCCCTTGATGCAATTCTCAATGGTAAGGGAGTCATCCACAGAAGTAATTATTATTGGATTGTTTGCATTGGATAATTCTATTGCCTCAATTTCTGCAAAAGGAATTTCGTAGCTGTTGCGCGCTACCTTGAATTCGACCGAAGATGGATTGATTTTCGTGATTTTTCCCTCAAATTTTTGCTGGTTTTTCAAGGTGACAACATCGGCTGCTTGTAACGCAACGCAAAGAAAGAAAATGATTGTGAGTGAGTATAGTTTTTTCACAGTAAAGAGAAAAAAGGTATGTGCTTGATACTCAAATGTAATCATTTGGCAAAAAAAAAGGAACCTATGTGGTTCCTTTTTTTAGTGCTAATTGTTTAGTTTTTCTTACCGACCACAAAAAACAAAAGACCTAAGAGCATCAACAAAATGCCTAATAGAATACTTACAACAATCACGAAGATGATCCCAATGATAATAAAAACCCAACCAATTGCAGTTAATGCCGTGTTACCTTCGCCATCAGCCGCACTTATTGAGGCACTTTCTTCAAAAGCGTTTCCTGCAGTGAATCGTGTTTCTTTTTTCACTTTTTTTGAGACCGGTTTGGCAACTGCAGTCAAAGCTTTTTCTTGTTGCGGCACACTTGTAACTACCTCCACACTTGATGACGTAGTGTTCTTTACAGCGGGTTCAATAACTTTATTTTCCTTCGAAAGGACCAACGGACGCATTGGAACCTCAAGATTCTCCACCTTATATTCGACGCCTGTACTTGCCAAGTTCTCTTCCACTAATTCTTCTGTCTCTGTCGCTTGAAATTTATCGCTTTTCCATTCAACCGTAAAACCAGGTCGATAAACCCTTTTCTGAATGGTACAAGAACCAAGAAATAGGATGGAGGCAGCTAAGAAGAGTGTAATGTTTTTCATGTGTTGATTGATTGAAGTGGTTGAAAATGTTTTGTTTAAAAATAACGAATAATTCCAAGCATTCATTTTTTTCTCAAAAACACATAAAAAAAGGAACCGTGAGGTTCCTTTTTGGTGGTGAGGGAGTTAATCTCAGAGTCTTACGATTTCTAAGTAGGGAATTTCAAGTATTTCGCCAGAGTCCATTTGTAAAATTGCTGTTGCACTCTTTAGTTCAATTATTTTACCAAAATATTGTGAATTCAATTTTCCTTTAAAAACTTTCCCAACGGCGTTTTTTATCTGTTTGGAATATGTAAAAACTACTTTATCACCAATTTTAAATCCTTTAATATTATCCTCAGTTGTTTTTGTTCCCCAAACATCTCCACTTGCCATATAAAAGGAAGTTGGAATAATGTTTCTTCCAGAAAATTGATAGATGGAATAAATTTTTACATTGGATAGGTATTCACCCCCGGATACAGATTTTACGACGGCATCTACGGATTCATTTAAGTTTTTAGCCTTGAAAGTATTTATTTCTTTAAATGCTGTGCTTTTCGCCTTAATCTTACCATTTTTTGAAGTAGCAATAGCATTGTCAATTTGTGATCTATCAACACCAGCATACGTTTTTAATTCAGTGTATTCTATTTTTGTTTCATAGTTTCTAGTAGAAACCATATTTAATTCTCCTGCGGGCTGCACAATATAATATGTTCCTCTACAACTTACTAAAAGGAGTGATAAAATGAATATTGAAGTTATATTTTTCACGGTTTTGATTCTTGGTTGTTTTTATTTGACATTAATTTTCTACAGGCAGAAATTCAAAGTCTTTTGTGTAATTTCTAATTTCCGCGCTCAGTAACATTATTTTTTCTTGAGGTACGTCATACGTTTGGCCGTCTGCCACTTGTATTTTTATTGTTGAGTTTGAAATGTTTTGCCCGACAATCCAATAATAAGCTCCTTCGGAAAGACTACTTCCATCAATTAGCTGAATAGTCGCTAACATATGACCAATTCCTGCCCCAGGAACGAGGGGTGCTTTTGATAAGCAGTTAAAACCTTGGAACATTACAATTCTACCGTTTGGATCATAGCAGTAATATCTACCTTTATTAAATTCATAAGCCATTACGACTTCACCTGATTTCATTTGCAATAGATCATACATTTGTAAACAACCCCTTTCGTCTTCATAATAGTCACTTGAACTAGGGTTGATAACTGAATAGGTTGCACTTGAATTGATAATGTAATATCCAGGTGTGAATTCCTGAGCATAAACAGTGTTTATCAGTAATAAACAGAAAAAAAGTACTGATTTCATAAGGATTTGGTTTTTAATATTTGATATTAATCGTTTTTAGCTGATTGGATTTTTACACCAATTTTTTTGGTTCCATTTGGCGAGTATGTTTTAATTGTAAATGGAACTGAACTACCCGGATAGACGTAATCATAAATGATATACTCTTTCTTGCCAAGAGGTGCATCTGTGGCCGAAGAAAATGATACAACTAAAACAACATCCTTAAATGTTGCCATTGTTGCTGAATTATAAATTGTTCCAGTTATTTTATCTTCACCTGAAAAAACTTTAAAAGTTAAATCGTAGTCGATATCTAAATAATTTTTTGGATGGTTTGCCTCAAATGACAACAAATCTTTTCTTAAATCATCTTCAGACTTCACTGAACTTCTTTGACTATTACTTGAATTATACCCATTTGAACTTGACTCATCATTTGTATTATAGTTAGTAGAATTTTGATTTGATAATTCACGTTCTCTTAGTTTTAACTCTCGTTCTTTCAATTCCATTTCTTTATCGGAATTTGTGCTATTGCAAGAGATTAATAGAATTAATATAATCGAGTATTGAGAGAATTTTATCATGGCGCTAATTTTTTTAGGGATTTAAAAAATTTAAAAAAACTGATAATAATTGCACTCTGAATTATCAACGGTAATGTATTCATCATACCAGGTTTCACCAGTTTGATCAGTAATTTTTACATTAACACTTCCGGTAGTGTTTTTTCCAAGATTAATCGTGTAGGAAGCCTGCCCATTAGCCGCACACGATGGTTGTGTGGGATAATATTCTGTTGCAATACATGACCCAACGTAGCTGCCATTAACATAAAATTTAAGAGAAGTAACACCAAATGAATCCCAAGAAGCAGCTGCATCTAAATCTTGCCAAAAAATAAGCTTTGTTGAATACTCACATGACCCATCATTTTTCTTAGCATAAGAATTATAATTTGTAGCAGAAGGGTCGGTACATCCTGGTTTAGAGCAACTATAGATCAGTAAAGTTAGAATTGATAAGTAGGCGATTTTTTTCATGTGAATTGATTTATAGGGTAACTGAGTTTAAAAAATCTTTTTGGAGGAGTATTTTGCAGGTAATTGTATTTTGTTATTTACTCCAATTGAGTTAAAAGTCAACATTGTTTTTATAATATCATTTTTTAACGGAGGATTAGATTCTAGGTCTAGAATCTTTGTGATATTCGTATGAAGAATAAAGTCAAAAAATTCATTTTCAGTACGAATTACTTCAATGGTACTTTCGTATAAATTGGATTCTTCATATATTTCCACTGCTAAAAAATCATAAACTAAAAATGGCGATATTAGGTTAAAAATATCAAACCAAAATTCTTTACCCGCATCTTGTTTGACTTCTTCTCTGAAAACAATAGCGTATTTACTTGGTCCGATTTGTTGAATTCTAGAAGTGGGAATTATTATTCCAGTACCAGAATTAATCAAATTTGAATTGAAGGATACAAGTTTAATATTGTTTTCTTGAATTCGATAAATTGCTATGCCAATCATTGGCATGCATCCAAAACAATCTTGAAATTGTCCATCTAAATTAACTTGACTTGTTTTTAGAACTACAATGGCATAGTTTAAGGTATCGTAACTTAGATAATGAATGGTGTCTATAGCTGTATAAGCTTTACCCTTTTTATCAATATAATCCGTAAAATTTACACAAAAAGGAGAGCGGACTTTCCATGCGTAAGTATGCTGATCTTTTAATAATTTGCCTTTTAATAATTCTTTTAAAATCGAGTTTTGTTCACTTTTTTTAAGGGTACGTTTAGTTTGTGAGTATATTGTTAAAATATTTAAGAGAAGAATTAGGCTAAATAGGTACTTCATAATTAATCAAGAATTTTTTTATACGTTTTACTTTCAGCAGATTTTCTTAACTCGCTAGTTGTAAGTTCAACCTTTGATTGTGGAATTTCAATTTGGGCTTTATTTGCTAGTTCTACTATTACAGTAGAGTTAGAAATGTTTTGGCCGACAAGCCAGATATAAGAACCTGAGTATAAACTACTACCATCAATGAAATTAACTGTCTCTTTTAGTAATCCGATTCCAGTTTGAGTTAAGATTGATACTGGAACAAGGCTGTTCATTCCTTTAAAAACAACAACTCTCCCAATTGGGTCAAAACAATAATATTTTTCTTTGTGATAATCATATGCATAAACTACTTCATTTAGACCATAAATTAAGTCTAATTTGGTAAGTGTGAATTGACCTGTTTCATTTTTTGAGAGGGTGTATTCACCTTTTTCATTTTGTTGAAAATCTGATATACTTCCTGATAAAATAGTAAATTCTGCATCTGTATTAACTAGATAATAACCGGGAGAGAAATTCTGTGCAAATACACAATTCGTGAACAGAAAAATTTTGACTAGTATTGTTTTCATTATATTTTGCCTTTCAGTTTTTCAGTTTTCAATGAGTCTAGTTTTTCTTGATCAGGAGAGCCATGAATGATGGCTTTTCCGTGGTGTTTGGTTCCTTTTTTTGCAGTATCACAACTTTTTAAACAAGCTGCGACCCCAAAGCTAATTGCTACTAGAAATAATGATTTTTTCATTTTGAATTTTATTTTTTGACTGATCAAGAATTTCTAGAAAATACATGCCTGTTGGCAGCATGCCTTTGTTGAATGAGAATTTATTTGTCCCGGAATAGGCGTAACCTGAATAGAGTGATTTTATGATATTGCCATTTTGATCAACGATAAGAATTTCGATTTCCTTTGATTGCTCAAGCTTAAATTCAATACTGTAATTGTTGTAAATTGGATTTGGACTCACTTTAATATTTGATGAGGTATTTGTTGTTTCCTCAAGACCATTCTGCCCAATGCTTATTTCTGCAATCCATGTGTCCCAATTATTATTGATTGTTCCAAACATACCATTTATCCATACATTTCCTGAATTGTACTTTCTGCATGCACCAGTATAATCTCCCCAGCGCTCTGTTGTAGAGGAGGTGTAAGAAGCAAAGTCATCTCCTCCTTTTACGAGGATGCTCGAGGACCACGCCATTGAATTGTCACAATTAATGGCTCTTACTTGCGGATAAATATCACTCCCACTCCTTAAAAACCCGATAATGACAGATTTATCAGTTATGTTATTTCCAATGGAAGCAATTGAAGGATAAGAATAATCATACGAACCTTCCAATCCAATCATTGCAGAGGTATTGCTTCCGTTTGACACATCCAATCGATTATAATTAATGCCATTCCAACCGTTTCCGATATCCGAATGAAATACGAAGTGAATAGTTCCATCGAGATAGAAGCCTGATAACGCTCGGCAATCTCCATTATCAAGTAGGCATGAGGATCCTAGTTGATTTGCATTTGCTGCAGGTGAATAGGAGGTTGTGGAAATAGAATAGTGGTTTAAACTTGGATTGCCCGTCATGTAGTCCGTAAGATCATAAAGGTCGATTGTGGATGCACCTGAGTTATCTGTTGCAACTAAGTAGCATCCAGGTCCAAAATTTAATCCCTGACCGTGTCCGACAGGAAGTAATGTAAATGGTGAGCCGGAAATATTATGCCAATATTGCCATGTCAGCGCTGCGCCATTATAACCATCGTTTTTATCTATTTGATAAAGAATAGCTTCGTTAAAGCCTCCTGTTTCATAAAATAGATTGCCTGTAATGTACAACTCATTACTTGAAATTGACATCTTCGGATAATCAAACCAAGATCCATCATTAAGCGGGTTGCCTGTTATTAGGTATTTCCACCATCCACCAGTTGAAGGGTCATTCGTTTTCGAAAATGCTATACAGAGTTTACTATTTGCCGCTACTCCTGACGATTCTTGAAAGAACAGAATAAATCGGTCGACTTGATTGTCGTAGAGAACAATGGGGTCACATACATTTTGGATTGAACTTGAATTAAAGAAAGTCACAAAGTCGTTGTAGTATAGTAGTGATCCTTGGCTATCATCAATCTCAAGGATATCATTTGACACACTCACAATGATGCCTCCGTTTGATATGGCAATGTTATTGTCAAGTGGAGAACTTCCGGAATTCAAATTCCCTAACCAATTTGCTCCTAAGATTGGGGTTATTTTTTGGTAGTCATTTTCAGAGTTTGGTCTGAAAGACTCTTGTTTGATAAGTTGTTTTGCCTTTTTGATTGAATCTAATTCTTCTTCATTAGGAACTTCAGGATGAAATTCCTTTAATTCTTTTTTCTTGACAAGCAAGGGTTTCCAGTTCAGATCTAAACTTGGAGCGGTTTCATCCCCTAAACAAATACTATTTATTTGACTTGATTTTACGCCATTTCCTACAATCTTGGATTTATCTGTAATAGGTTTTAAGTCCTGGCCAAATACAGAAATTAACGCGATAAAGTATAGTGTAAATAGGAATGATACTGTTTTAGTTGCCATAAGTTTCCATTTATTTTTACAAATCTATTTCAAATGTACAATAATATTTGACAAAAATGTACTAATATATAAGCGTAATGTATAAGAAAATAAGCCAGGCATTCATCAATTTTGCGCTATGGGCGAAGTGCATATTGGTCAGGAAATCAAGAGAGTGCTGGATCAGAGTGATATTTCGGTAACGGAATTTGCAAAGAAAATCAATAAGTCGAGGGGGAATGTGTATTCAATTTTGACGCGTAGCTCTATAGATACCGATTTGCTAAGTGCGATTTCAGAGGTCTTGAATTATGATTTTTTTCTCCTGTTCAGTTTTACGCATCAGGCCGTTAATCAGCGGATGTATGATTTAGAGAAAGATAACGCCATGGTGCGCACACTCAATGAGTTGCTTATAGAAAAGTATGGCTTAGCAAAGTAGCCTACATCGGATCCACGTCAATACTTATCTGAATGCCTTTGAAGCGGACGTTTTGATAGAAGACGTCGAGGTCTTGAAGGATTTTGGCCTTGACTTTTTTGTCGGGGGCGCCGCGTTCGATCTTGAGTTTGATTTCTTTGAGGAATTTGTTTTGGATGCGCTTGATGATCGGAAACTCGGGGCCTAGGACGCGTTCTTTGAAGACCTCGCGTAGTTGGTCGGCGAGCAATTGGGCGCCTTCGTGCACTACTTCTTCTTTTTCGTGCTTGAGGGTCAGTTGGATTATTTTGTAGAACGGCGGATAGAAAAAGCGCTGGCGTTCTTCAATTTCGACTTCGTAAAAACCGATGAAGTCGTGGGCCATGACGCGTTCGAGTACCCAATGTTCAGCTTGTGCGCTTTGAATCACGACCTTTCCTTGCTTTTCTTTGCGGCCCGCTCTTCCCGCTACCTGAGACATCAGTTGGAAGGCGCGTTCGTAGGCGCGAAAGTCGGGTCGGTTGAGCAGCATGTCGGCGTCGAGGATGCCTACCAATGAAACGTGGTCAAAATCGAGGCCTTTGGTGACCATTTGGGTGCCGATCAGGACGTCGATGCGGCGGTTGGCAAAGTTATCGATGATTTCTTCGTAGGCGTTTTTGGAGCGCGTGCTGTCGAGGTCCATGCGTTTGAAGATGGTATTTGGAAAGACGAGTTGGAGTTCGTCTTCGATTTTTTCGGTGCCAAAGCCAATCATGCGCAGGCGGTTGCTGCCGCAGTTGGTGCAAGAACCGATAGGAGGAGTTGTGTAGCTGCAATAGTGACACTTGAGCATATTGCTGTGCTTATGGTAGGTGAGGCTCACGTCGCAGTGCTCGCAACGCGGTGTCCAGGCGCAAACTTCGCAAGACCAAATAGGCGTGTAGCCGCGACGGTTTTGAAACAAGATGATTTGTTCTTTTTTGGCCAGCGCCTGTTTCATTTCGTCTAGCAGCAGACTAGAAAAATGCGACTGCATGTTTTTGAGTCGCTTTTCTCTTTTGAGGTCGGCGCAAATCATGAGTGGCAATTGCAGGCCTTTATAGCGGTCTGCAAGTTGGACTAAATGGTATTTTCCTTGCTTCGCATTTGAATACGATTCGATGGATGGCGTGGCCGAACCCAACAAAACTTTTGCGCTGTGTAGTTTGGCTAGTACAATAGCGGCATCTCTGGCGTTGTAACGCGGCGAGGGGTCGTATTGCTTGAAAGACGCTTCGTGTTCTTCGTCTACGATGACCAAGCCGAGGTCGGCAAAGGGCAAGAAAACAGAGCTGCGCGCCCCGACAATAATTCTGAATTTGTGTGGGTCATTGGCCAGCACGTGGTTCCAGATTTCAATGCGTTCGTTTTGGTTGAAGCGGCTGTGGTAGACGCCCACTAAATCGCCAAAGTAGTGTTGAAGCCGCCCAATTAACTGTGTGGTGAGCGCAATTTCGGGTATCAAGAACAGCACCTGCTTGCCTAAATCTAGGTATTGCTGGATCAATTGGACGTAAATTTCGGTCTTGCCCGAGCCCGTAACTCCATAAAACAAACAGACATCTTTTTGCTCAAAACCCATTTCGATACCTTTCAGCGAGGTGAGCTGAACTTCGGTGAGTGGCTTGAAAGCACCTTTTCCTTCACCCACGCTGGCATGCCGTTCTACTTGGAGCCGTTCTATTTGAAAGACGCCTTGCTTTTCTAGCGTTGAGAGCGCCGAGGCACTGATGTCGTGCTTGAGCAAAAGCGTTTTGGATACCGGTGCTGCTAAGCTGCCAGACTCTGTGGCTAATTGGATAAAACGCAGAAGCGCCTGTACTTGTTTTTCAGCTCTTGGCTTGCGTTCAAGGGTATTGAGAAAAGCGGTGAGTTGTTCTTCTTGCTGAAAATCGGAGTGCAAAAAGATAAAGAGTTGTGTTTTGGGGGTATAGCGCTCCTGTACTTCTTCTGCACTGGCAATGAGCTTGAGTTCGAGGAGATTCTTGAGATAGGGTTGTATCGTTTTGATGCCCAAACGCTCGGTGAGTTCTTTGCTGCTCATTTGGGTTTGTACCGTGAGCAATTCTAGAATTTCTTCGGCGCGCGTACTGAGTTCTGGCCTTTGCAGCGGTGCGTCGGGATGCAAGCAAAATTTGGCTTCACTCGCTAATTTGAAGTTGGCGGGTAGCGCGGCGTTCATGACGTCGCCAATGGGTGCCATATAATAAGTGCTGATCCAATCCCAGAAGGCGAGTTGCTTGCCTGTGACAATGGGCTGCTCGTCTAGAATGGTGTCGATGTATTTGGCTTGATAGTTTTGAGGAACAGTTTGGTGAACGTTCGTGATGAGTCCGGTCAGGAGTTTGTTTTTGCCAAAAGGCACCAATACGCGCAGGCCGCTTTTGATGAGGTCATTGAACTCAAAGGGTACGCGATAGGTAAAAACCTGCCGCATCGGGACCGGCAACAAGACATCGGCGAAGAGTGTCTGGCGTTCGGTCATTTAGTTACAAGCAAAAGACTCTTCTTGCCCCACGACGTTGTCGCCCGGGTGGTTTGAGCAGAAAAGCAAAAATCCGGTGATAGGGCCGTTGCAAAGCTCGCGGGTCGATTTTTTATCGATGGCTCTGATATAGGCTTGTTGTGGAGAGGTATAAAAGGGTTTGTAGTAGGTTACGGTCTGGCGCGAGGAGAAAATGCCGACTACGCGCTTGCCATTGGTGACACTCAGGTTGGTGTAGGTTGGTTTACTTTGCGCCAAACTAGAGCTTGGTGAGTTGACGCTCATGTAGTTATAAAGTTCTTCGGCACCACCAGTAAGGATGACGCGGATGGCTTTGAAGGTGCGTTTGTCTATTGCCGGATTGTTGCTTGCATTAGCTTTAACAAGGTCATAGAATGTTTGGCCAACTGCTGAGTACGTGCGTGAAGTGTAGGGTTCAGCTGCCGCTTCGCCGAGTTTCCAGCGGAAGGATTTTTCCGAAATGGTAGCGCCTTGGTGCTCGTTGAATAAGACATCTAGGTGAGCGCTGGTGATGTGGGAATTTCCAGTATTGGAAATCGCGATGCCAGTAGAAATGTATTCTCCTGGATCGTCGGCAAATTTAAAAGTAAAATTTTGAGATGCCGAAGGAGAGGTCATGCCATGAACGAGTTCGGTTTGGCCGCTCACCTCAAACTCTCCACCATTGATGATGGCTTTGAAGCGATAGGTTGCTGTTGGCTTCAGTGAGCTCAGCATGGGGTTACTAGACGTTTGAATGGCTTCTAGAGGGCCAGTTGGAAGGGTCTTGAAATAATACGCTTTTTGTTCTGGGCCGTAAAAAAGGCCGTTGGTGTCTTTGTCTTGAACGATGGTGTCTTGGAGTGTCCAGGTGCGAGTCACCTGACCATTTACTACTTCAGAAACCGTTGCCTCAACTTGGTCAAAATAACTTGAGTCTGGAATTTGAGCGATGTCTAGGGCAGAACCGGGGCCAATAAAAGCGCGGGTAATTTTAATCATGTGAATGGAATCGGCTTGATCTAGTAGGCCATAGACAACTGCAGTTTCGACGAAGTCGCCATCGAGGGTGATGCCTTCTTCACAAGAGCTCAGTGCCAAAGCACCGGCAACAAAAATGGAGAGAAATTTTATTAAGCGCATGAGCTAAGTTACGGATTATTGTGGTCTTGGGCTAGGCATCGGCATGGCAGTATTGGGAGCAGCTGCTTTTTCGATGGCCATGAGTTCCATTTCAAAAATAAGTGGGGAATAAGGCTTGATATTCGCGCCTTGTGGTGGATTTCCAGCGTAGCCGAGTTCTTGCGGTACGAACAAGCGAATTTTAGTGCCTACTCTCATTAGTTGTACACCTTCGGTCCAGCCGGGGATCACTTCATTGAGTCCAAAACTGATGCCTTCGCCAGTAGGTGATTGATCAAAGATGCTTCCGTCGGGGTTCATACCTACATAACTCATCTTGACGCGAGCGTCGCGGCCAGGCTTAGGACCTTTACCTTCTTTAAGTACCATGTATTGAAGGCCGCTCGCAGTGGTCTTGACACCAGGCTTGATTTTGTTGGCGCTCATAAAGGCTTCGCCCTCTGCTTTGTATCCTTCGGTAATCTTTTGGTATTTTTGATTCATGAGGGCTTCAAAGCCCGCCATGATTTTTTTGCGGTCTTGGCCTTTGAGGGCTTCGGTGTCTTTTTTGTTGAGGCCATCGGCAAATCCTTTCTTGACAAAATCACTGTTGATGAGTGCTTTGGCGTCGAGTTGTTCAAAGTAATGATCAAAACGCTCGCGATTGATTTTGCCCACGGCAAAAGAACCCTGCTCCTTGTATTTTTCATTGAAGCTTTTGCCATCTTGCCCAAGTAAAAGCTCGAGTTCTTTGTAGTATTTTTTGAGTTCGGCTTCCTTGACCGGATTCTCAAATCCTTCAATCATTTTTTCTTTGTCCATTTTGGTGAATGGCGCTTGCGTAATAAAAGGCTTGGCAATTTCTACCCCTAGAAGATAGGAGTAGCGCTCTTTGTCGGTTTTGAAAGTAACGACGTCATCACCGCAAGCAAAGAGGGTGAAAATTAGGGCGAGAAGAGAAAGGTATTTCATAGCAATGATGGATTAGGCGATAGATAAAAGTTCGACATCAAAAATGAGTGCCGCATATGGTTGAATGGCTCCTCCCGGATGAGGATTGGCGCCATAAGCGAGTTCCTGAGGAATAGTCAGGCGATATTTGGAGCCGGCAGCCATGAGTTGCAGGGCTTCGGTCCAGCCGCGGATCACTTGATTGACACCAAAGGTAGCTGGAGCGCCGCGCTCTACTGAGCTATCGAAAACAGTGCCGTCGATGAGTGTGCCGTGGTAGTGGACGGTGACTTGGCTTGTTGGGCCAGGTTTTGGACCGTCGCCTTCTTGCAGCACTTCATACTGCAAGCCACTTGCAGTGGTCTTGACCTCCGAACGCTCTGCGTTGTTCGCTAAAAAGGCTTCTCCGGCCAATTTATTCACTTCGTATTTTTGCGTTTTTTGAGCGTCTAAATAGCGCTGAATATGCAGATTGGCTTCTTCAGGAGAAAAAAGCGGTGTTTCGCCGTTGAAAATGGCACGCATTCCGGCCATTACTTGATCGAGGTCAAGGGTAGAGAGGTCTTGTTGTGCTAAACTTTCGGCGATGCTCATGCCTACGCCATATGATGCTTTTGATTTGTCTGCTTCCATAAAATGCTAAAAACGCGAATTTACCGAAAAAAGGGCTGTATTGCGTCCTGTTTGACAAATTAAATCTTGAAACTTTTGAGCGGCTTTTGCGTACAAACGCCCCGATGACACAGCACTTTACTTTTTCGTACCGTTTGCTTGCTGCGCCAAAAGACTTGTCAGATCACGATCAAGCTTTATTGGCTGCTGCAAACGCTGCGCTTTTAAGGGCCTATGCGCCCTATTCACAGTTTCAAGTAGGGGCAAGTGTGTTGCTTGAAAGCGGACTGATTATCGAGGGCAATAACCAAGAAAACATCGCGTATCCGTCTGGTTTGTGTGCAGAGCGCGTCGCGTTGTTTTACGCAGGCGCCAATCATCCTCAAGACCCCGTTGTCAAAATTTGTATTGTCGCTCAGGGCGATTTGATGCCAGAGGGTACTTTGCTTTCACCTTGTGGGTCTTGTCGGCAAGTGTTGCTCGAAAGCGAGGCCCGACAAAATACACCGATAGAGGTGCTTTTGGTGCAAAGATCCGGCGAAATCCTCATCTTGGATACCGTTCAAAACTTATTGCCATTTGGCTTCTCGAAGTAGTGTGAATTCCAAACAGCGTGTTATCTTTGTAGTCCAAATTTAATACGCATGAATAGCTGGTTTACCGTCAAAGTCAAATACACCAAACAACTCGAAAATGGCACTTTCAAAAGAGTTTCAGAACCTTATTTGTTAGCCGCCATGACCTTCACTGATGCTGAAGCACGCATTTACGAAGAGTTGGGTTCTAGCATCCGTGGAGAGTTTCAAGTAACCGGCATTGCCCGTACCGATCTCCACGATATTTTCCAATACGACGACGCCGAACAATGGTTCAAATGCAAAGTTACCTATGACCGCATTGACGAAGACGGCGAAAAAGCCAAAACTATTTCCCAAAACTTTTTGGTCAGTGCTGCACAGGTCAAAGAAGCTTACGAGCGCATCGAAGAGAGTTTAGCTACCCTCATGATTGACTTCAATGTAGTTTCTATCACAGCATCGCCAATTGTCGAAATCTTCCCATACCGCGAAGAAGACGTTCAGTCTCCAGCTCAAAAGGCGCCTAAATTCGAGGAAGAAACAACCCACACGCCAATCCGTCAAGTCTTCTCTGCTTCGGGTTCGGATCAAGACGACGACCTCACCGACGAAGATGTCTTTTACGACGAAGACGATTCAGAAATAACCGACGAAACCGCAGACGCCTAAATATGAGTGAGTGGCTCAAAGCATACCGTGAAAACCACGCCGATTTTGACCAACCATCGGCTATTGGCAGTCTTCCTTCAGATCCTTTTACAGCCTTCTCACAATGGTTTGATGCCGCAGTTCAAGCCCAGGAGCGCGAGGCTAACGCATTTGTACTGAGCACTTCCAATGCTGAGTTACAAGCATCTGCCCGCATCCTGTACCTCAAAGAACTCCTCGGCAAACAATACATTTTCTACACCAACTATAGCAGTCACAAAGGGCAAGAGCTCGGTCAAAATCCAAAAGCAGCTATGCTTTTTTTCTGGCCGCAACTCATGCGTCAGGTGCGTATAGAAGGCCGTGTTCAGCAAATTGACCCAGCTATCTCCGACGCTTATTTTGCTTCGCGACCCCGAGAAAGCCAACTCGGTGCTTGGGCATCTCAACAATCCGAGACCCTCACCGATCGCGCAGCGCTCATTGCGCGTTTTGAAGTATTTGATCAACAATTTCCTAGTGTCGTTCCCCGCCCACCACATTGGGGAGGGTTAGCACTCGAGCCACATTACATGGAGTTTTGGCAAGGCCAACCTTCCCGCCTTCACGAACGTCGCGTTTACGAGTTCAGCGAAAATCAATGGAAATCTAAACTCCTCAACCCTTAAATGAAGGCCTACCAACCCATTTGTGAAGTATTGTCTAACGGCACGCGCCTGGTTTACCTAAAAGTTCCAAGTCAAGTTGCGCATTTGGGATTTTTCTTTGCTGCGGGTTCGCGTCACGAAGCTCCAAATCAAATTGGTTTGGCGCATTTTCTCGAGCATTGTCTTTTCAAAGGGACACACAAGCGAAAGGCATTACATATTTTATCGCGCATAGATGCAGTGGGTGGAGAACTCAACGCCTACACAGCCAAAGAAGAGATGTGCTTGTACGCGTCTTTTTCTAAAGAACACACCAAGCGTGCCATCGACTTATTGGCAGACATCTCCATCAATTCCACATTTCCGCAAAAAGAAATAGAAAAAGAAAAGGAAGTGATTTTAGACGAAATCAACTCCTACCTAGATTCTCCGAGCGACAAAATTTTCGATGATTACGACGCCAAACTTTTTGCAGGTCATCCGTTAGGGCAAAACATTCTCGGCACCAAAGAAAGCGTTTCTGGCTTTACACAACAGGATTTACAGGCGTATGTTCAACAGTACTTCACTGCCGACAACTTGGTGGTTTCGTTCGTTGGCAATATGTCACTGCCAAGACTCAAATCTTCCTTAGAAACCGCACTCGCGGGCATGCCTAAAACAGCCGAACGCTCAGCTGTGCATCCGTTCAAAAGTACTGCGCCGTTCAACGAAACAGTTAAAGAAGCCAATTACCAAGCGCACGCGGTTTTGGGTGGCTTGGCGCCGAGTTATCATCAAGATGAGCGCATAGCGATGTCCTTGCTGATCAATATTTTAGGAGGCCCAGCGCTCAATTCTCGCCTCAATTTATCGGTCAGAGAACGCTACGGTTATGCGTACTCCATAGAAGCCAACTACCACACTTTTGCCGACACAGGTTACTGGCAAATCTATTTTGGATCCGAGTCAAAGAACATCAACAAAACGCTTTCGATTATCGATAGCGAACTCGGAAAATTAAGAGATAAAAAACTGTCCGTAAGTCAGCTTTCGCAAGCCAAAAGACAATTCAAAGGTCATTTGGCACTAGGAATGGATGTCAATTCGGGTCTGATGCAGGGCCTTGGCAAGAGCATGCTAGCTTTTGGTCAGATTGACACTATTGCAGAGATGCACCAAGCCATAGACAAAGTAACAGCCGAAGAAATACAAGCATTGGCACAACAGTACCTGAGAAAAGAGCAAATGTCTTCACTCATTTTTGATGTAGAAAACGCTTGATGAACGCTTGTTATTGAGCTAGATTTTATCGACCCCCAAAAATTTTACTACCCACACGTACCATTGTGCTGCCATTTTGGATGGCGAGAGGGTAGTCGCCGCTCATGCCCATTGAAATTTCTTTGAAACAAGCCTGTCCCTGGAAGTAGTCATTGCCTAGCTGCTCAAAAATTTGCTTTAAGTTCCTGAACTCGGTGGCCACTTGCTTCTCGTCGGAGGTATTGCTCGCCATTCCCATGACGCCACAAATCTGAATCGACTTGAGTTTTTGGTATGCGTCCGAATCTAGGATGGCTTTAGCTTCTTGTAGGTCTAGACCAAATTTAGTGTCTTCTTGTGCAATATGAAATTGCAGCAAAACGTCTTGCACGCGTTTGACTTTGCGGGCTTGTTTGTCGATTTCATGCAATAGTTTTAGGCTATCCACGCCATGAATGAGGTGTACAAAGCCCGCCATATACTTTACTTTGTTGGTCTGTAAATGGCCAATGAGGTGCCAATGGATATCGGTCGGGAGCTGCTGTGCTTTTTCGACCATTTCTTGTACTTTGTTTTCTCCAAAATGACGTTGCCCAGCGTGGTAAGCAGCTTGTAAATCTGCCAGTGGTTTGGTTTTAGAAACTGCAATGAGCGTAACGTTTGTAGGGATTTCAGCCCGTACTTTTTGGAGTTGTTCTTGGATCATGCCTCGAGTGAGTATATAGTGAGTCCACTTCTTAATTTGGGCTCAACCCAAGTAGATTTTGGTGGCATATTTAAACCCGCATCAGCGACTTTTTTAATGTCGGCAATGTTTGCTGGATGCAATAAAAAAGCCACTTCAAATTTCTTGGCATCGATGGCTTCTATCATTTTTTGGATGGGTTCATTGCCGGGTACGAACTCAACTTGATCGGTCGTTTTAAGGTCGATGATGCCAAAAATAGGCTTGAGGATGAGGTCCGAAAGAATAAAGGAGTCTAAAGTTTCTATCGGGTCTTGGTCATTGATGAAGTGGAGGTTTGGCCTGAATTTAAGCCAGGTTTTTTCCATGTAGATATGGATATCGTGCTGTTGGCTAGGTACTTGGGCACCTGGCAGCGTTTCCACTTGGCCTTCATTGGCTAAAATAGCCATAAGCCCTCTGAGATCGAGGCCATTGGTAGATTTCAGTAAGCGATGAAAAGCGGCAATTTGCACTTCGCGTTCATCGACTAAATATCCCAGGAAATAATCTGCAGCGGCCGGATAAGACTGTCCTTTTTCGCGCAATTGTTGGGTATAGCGGGCAGATGAAGCGCAGCGGTGGTGTCCGTCGGCAATATAAAGTGCCGGCACATTTTGGAAAGCTTCGCATATTGCAGCTGAGTCTGTGGAGCTCAATAACCAAACCTCATGCGTAATGCTATCGGTTGTGGTGAATTCATATTCTGCCCTAGTGTCTAGGTAGGAGTCGAGCATCTTTTGAATAGGAGCTCGTCCTTCATAGGTCAGTAAAACAGGCTCTGCATTGAACCCAACGGTATGTAGATAGTTGGTGAAGACGTCTTCTCTGGCGGTGAGCGTTTGTTCGTGAATTTTAATCCTACCGTTGAGGTAGTCGTCTACGCTCACGCCGGCAAAAAAACCTGAAACAACCATACCATCCTTGGATTGTCTGTATATATAGAGCTGCGCTTCTCGATCGGTGGTAAGGATACCAGCCGCTTTGAAATCATTGAATTTTTGCTTGACTTGCAAGAAGCGCTCGGTAGAATTGGGTTTGGTTTTGATTTGGGTCCCAAATTCAGGATTGATAATGTGCAAGAAAGTAAAAGGGTTGTTTCCTAGCTTGGCTTTGAGTACATTTTTTTTATAAGAATAATACGGCCGAGTAGCTACTAAATGTACCTTGCTACGGACCGGACGAATTCCTTTAAAAGCCCTGATTTGCGCCATTTTTATTAGAATTTGTAACTGATGCCTAAGCTAGGTAAAACAGGGAATTGATAGATGATTTTATTGGTAATGCGATTCACGTAGAAAATGTTGTTTCGGTTGTAAGCGTTCGTTACACCAAGCACGATTTCTAAATTATTCTTCTTCTTGGTGGTGATGCTGTGTTTCACCGTGATGTCTAGACGGTGGTAGACGGGCAATCTTTGAGAATTAAAGGTGCCGAGAATGGTAGAAATATTGTTTGGATTGTTGGTCACATAGTTGGTGGTGAGGCCTTCTCCGAAATTTTCGAGTTGGTAGTAGCCTGCAGTTGGCGTGAAAGGAAGACCCGAACCGAGATTCCAGCGGATATTGAGTTCGGTTTGCTTCTTTTTTCCAAAAGCGTATGAACCTACAATATTGACGTTGTGGCGTCTGTCAAAAACAGGGAAATAGTTGTTAAAACCATCCCAGCGGGTGTTGTGTCCGAGAGAATACACAGCCCAAAGGAAGATGCGGTCTTTGGCGTATTTGACGAGTGCATCTACGCCATATGATTGGCCTGATTCGATGATAAAGTCTTTTTTGAAGACGTCATCGATGAGTTCAAACTGAGCGATATCAGCGTAGAGCTTATTTTGATTGATGTTGCTGAGTTGGTCAAAATATTTATAGTAAGCCTCAATGTTGACATTCCAATATTTATTGATGTCGTATTCAAAACCTGCGATGGCATGCCAAGCATATTGTAAGCCATTTTTGATTTCAGAGACTTGCTGAAACTGATTCACAAACTGATCTTGTACATTGGTTGGTGCTGAGAGTAAGCCATTAAAGAGGTTTACGACGTCTTTGTCTGAAGAAGCCGAGGTAAAGTTTTGAGAGAATCTTCCGCCTGAAAATTTGAAGCGCAGTTTGTCCGTTGCGTTGTATTTGGCGCCAATTCGGGGCTCGATAGAAATGGTATTTAACGAGGCGTATAATTGCATGCGCAAACCACCCTGATAAACCCAACGCGGCGTAACATAGCGGTAATTGACGTATGAGCCGATTTCAGTAGTGAAGTTACTCGCTTCAATTTTGCGTTCGAGTTCATTGAAAGTGATAAATTGCGTATTGAAGCCACTCAAATTGAAACCGTAATTGAGTTCGCTTTCGTTTTTCTGAAAGTATGTGAAGTCAAAACCTAGATCGAAGCCACCGATTTTAGAATAACGCGGTTCTTGACCTGTTTCTAGAAAGGTTGTTTCATAGTTACTTCCATTGACGTGTCCGCGGATAAAAATGGGAGAACTACTTGGTACGAGTGTAAAATTAAGACCCCCACCGGCAGCATTCCAATTGAGGTTGGCAACGTTATAGTTGACTGAATCTTGATTAGAGAAACCAAAAACACTCACCTTAGAGCCTCCTTCTCCGTTGAAGGTTACTTTACCGTAAAGGTCGGTGAAGTTAAATGGCAATCCGTTACCATCGTTTATAGAAGGATACAAAGATTTGCTTGTGTAGTCTAAAAGTGAATGCTTACCTGTAAGCATGTAAGAACCACTCGCCAAGCCATCCTTGCCTTTTTTACCGAGCGGACCTTCCAATACAGCTTTAGACATAAACGGGGAGGCAGAAATTTTACCAGCAAACTTGCTGCGGTTACCATCGCGGTAAGTGATGTCCATGACAGAAGAGATGCGCCCACCATACTTGGATTCAAAACCACCAGTGTAGATATCAACGGACTTCACGAGTTCGGTCTCAAAAATCGAGTAAAAACCAATGGAGTGAAAAGGGTTGTAGATGGTCATGCCATCGAGTAGTGTTTTGTTTTGGATGGGTGTCCCGCCGCGCACATACAACTGCCCGCCTTGGTCTCCGGTAGTGACAACGCCAGGTGTAACGCTCAAGGCGCCCACAATATCGCTTTCAGCGCCATACATTGGGATGCGTTCAACGGCTTGTTTGTCCATTTTGACCTCAGACATACCAATTTGTTGCTTTTTTTCTTTCGCCTGATTACTCACCCGGACATCTTTGATGTTCAGTGTATTCAGGTTGAGGTTCCATGAGCCGATATCGTAGATTTTTTTGGCTGCGGTCATGTTTACATCAAGGAAACTGCGCTCATATTTGCCTTTCTCAACCTTAAGGATATAAGAACCCATTGGCAGTTTTGGCACGGAAAAGAACCCCGCAATATTCGTGTAGCCCAAGGCTATTGGCGTGCTGTCTTGTCTGAGTACTTTGACGCGTTCATCGGAAATGGGCTCGCCATTGGATGCGTCATGTAAGAAACCGCGGATGACGTAATCTTGTGCTGCAAGGCTGTTGCAAATAAGGATCAGAAGGGGAAGGAGTATTCGTTTGAGCATTTGTTTAGATAAGAGTCCCCGAAGTTAATGATTTGTTTTGATTTCTCAAGACTACTCAATGCGCAATCAGCACCTTTTGAAAAGAGGAGGGTTCGGCAATTAATTGAAGTAAATAGGTCCCGTTTTTTATGTTTTCAATGTCAATTGCATCTTGACCATTGTATAAAGTATCGGAAAAAACTACGCGCCCTTCCAAATCGAATAAATAATAAGGAATGTTGTCTTGATTAGGACCTTTAATGTACAGTGTTTTTTGAGCTGGATTCGGAGAAATCTGAAAGGCGCTCAAATTTTCTGCGAGACCTAAAATATTGTTGCTATATGCACAGCCGTAGTTGTAGGTAACCAATAAATTGTAGGCCCCAGAGAAATTCGGGTCGATGATCAGGCTATCATTGGTGGCGCCAGCCACAGGTTGGTTATTGAGGTACCACTGATAAGTATTTGCTTGGGTTGTGGTGCTGAGTAAGTTGCCGTTTTGAGTAATCACTACAGTATTTTGAACAAAGGCAGGGCAGGTGGTGGTGAGATCAATACCTGGTACAGGGTAGTCCATGAATGCCTCATAACCTACACAGGAACTATTCAAAAAATAAGACAACCAAGAAAAAATTTGCTGATACATCAAGCTCTGTTGCTCGGCTCTAGTCAGGATGATGCCTGTTGAAGTGGTACTTTCGCCAAAGTCGCAATTGAAATTGGCATTGGCAAAATAACAGTGCCCACCGCCAATGAGGTTGGCAAAACTCTTGCACTCGTGTGGGATGGCATCGTAAATAGGGAGGTGATGTTGGGCTGGAGGCGTGACGCCGTCATTGCTTCCCGATAAAATGAGCGCCGGAATTTGCAGTGCCGCTGCCGCAGAAATGGCGCTCGGGCTCGTTTCAGCAGGTGCTAGACCAAGGTAACAATCGAATAAACCATTCTGACTGGCTGCCAAAACCGCCGCGCCACCGCCCATTGAGTGCCCCATTGCACAAGTATAGTCGGTAAGTTTCCCATAGAAAAGGCTGGTACTTAGTTGTGCTTGTTCGCTCATTTTTTGAGCCACAAGAGCGATGTCAAGCCCAAAATCATTGTGGCTTGGCGACGGAAAAATACTGCTTTCTGTGCGCGGAAAAGACACGACATAACCTAGCGGCACAAGTTGATTCCAAATATTTGAATAAGCATCCCAATTCATGGCAAAACCATGCCCAAAAACGATTAGCGGAAACTGGCCATTTGCCAAAGCCACGTTTTCACCTGCCAATGCAGCTGGATAATAAATTTCTGTTTGGATCTGGCGCCCGGGCCCAGCTCCGCTTCCGATTCCTCCTGTACGGGTGGGGTCATTGAAGGTGAGTGTGGTGTGGCCTACGGAGAGGTTTTGGGCCAATAATAGTTGAGACGATAAAAATCCAATGAAAAAGTAAAGGAAGACTTTGGATGTAGCTTTGGACATGTGCTTCTTTTCTATAAATATACTGAATAAAGAACTAACAACTCAAGCAACTATTAGTTGCTCCTGTCCAAATTCCGATACTGAATGGCTTCAGAAAGATGAGCAGAAGAAATCATAAGGCTTGCTTCGAGGTCGGCGATGGTGCGGGCTACTTTGAGGATGCGTTCGTAGGCGCGCGCAGAGAGACCTAGTTTTTTCATGGCGCTTTGCAGCATATTTTGACTTTCTGGACTGAGTTGACAGAATGCTTCAACTTGCTTTCTGCTCATGTGTGCGTTAGCGTGGGTTCCGGTATCTTGATATCGCTGTTGTTGAATTTTTCTAGCGGCAAGAATGCGCAGCCTGATTTCTTGACTGCTCTCAGCGGCAGCGCTCTGGTTGAGTTCCGTGTACTTGACGGGGCTCACCTCAATGTGCATGTCAATGCGGTCGAGAAGTGGGCCCGAGACGCGCTGCAAGTAGCGCTGTACAGCAGTGGGGTGGCAGCCACAGGCTTTTTCGGGGTGGTTTAAAAAGCCACATGGACAGGGGTTCATGGCTGCTACCAACATGAAATTGGCCGGATAATCTATCGAAAAACGCGCCCGCGAAATATTCACAGCGCGGTCTTCGAGCGGTTGGCGCAGGACCTCTAATACATGCCTTTTGTATTCGGGCAGTTCATCTAAAAACAAAACGCCGTTGTGGGCCAGCGAGATTTCACCCGGCTGTGGATAGTTACCCCCGCCGATGAGCCCGATGTCTCAAATAGTATTAAAATGAAAATGTTGATTTTCAATTCTTTGGAAGTCATTTTATGTGCTAATGGATATATACATAATTTTTTTTTGAAGGGAGTAGTGGTTTAACAATATATATGGTATGGGATTTTTCATCTCACTAAAACAAAAAAAGATTAATAAATATGAAAAAGAACTTACACACAAGTTTCATTAAGTTTTTACTAGAAAAGTATTCTGATGAAAGTCAAAGGTTACCTCAACAAGAACCAGAAGAAGACAATGAAACACCATTAAGATACAAGACCAATGTATCTAAAAACAATATCACAGAAGATGAAGAAACTGATGAACCATTGCCTGATGAAGAAACTACTCCTGAAACTGATATTGATGAAATCCAAGAACTCTTAAATGAGTATAAAAGATTAAAGAGAAAAAATGAACATAATAAGATACCAAACAGAAGACGCAAATAACCTCTATGACTTTGACACAATGAGAAGATTATTAAATAAATCAAGGTCTAAACTTCACAGAGAAATTATCAAGAACAATATCAAAGGAGTAAGATATAAAAATCAATACTTGTACTCTGAACAAACATTGTTTGATTTTATGGAAGAAGAGCTGATAAACAGATTAGACAGATATGATAAATAATGAGAAAATTAAAGAATTAGAAAGCAAAATAAAGATTAACAGAGCCAAATTATCAGTTGAGAAGGACCCAAAAGAGAGAGAGAGTTTAAGAAGAAAAATTAGAATTGATGAACTGAAAATTGAAATTGAAAGATTAAAGTAATAGTAATGAGTTCTCACACTCTGGAATAAAAGTGAATACGGGCAATCACAAGAAACATATTATTAAATATTCAACCACCTCATCAAAGATGAGGTGTGTTTGAGTATTATAAAAAAGACAAGTACCAATGAAACTGATTAAAAAAACAAATAGACATAGAACATCAACAGAAGTGATTTCTGACCTACTACATAGCTATGACATTCTGATAAACCAAAAGAGATTTCCTAAGAGAAATAACAATGTGTATGCCATAACAATAACCCACACAAATACAAAGCACGAAAAGGATTTTCATTTCACACTTAAAAACAAACTATTTAATAGAATACACAAAAGATATTCAGATACCAATGAACACATAAACTACCTCTTTGTAATAGAATACTCAGGGGTTATTTCAAGAGGCAAATACCTGCCAACTAAATGTGATATTCATACACACATAGTTGTTACCACTTCATTGCCATATGAAATTATAAAAGGATATATTGACAAAGCTATTATTGGAGATACATATATGGAGGATATAACACTAAGAGATGATAGATTTAATTATATAAATTATCTTACTAAACAAGGGAAAACAAATCTGCTCACAAATGACAATTACAACTACAAGATAACTTTATATTAGACAATGCTTGTTCTTATCCAAATAAGTTGCTACTTTTCCACCTTAATAGCAAATAGAATGACAACCGAAGAGAAAATAAAATCAATTATAGTAGATAGTTTATCAAAAATATCTGAGTTTGATGGATATGCCAAATATGACGGCGTAACAACACCAAGTGATTTCAAAGATTTAATAAAGAAAGACCCAGCGTTTTCACCATTTTGTCTTGACAGAGATAAATATGTAATTGCTCGTATTGGTGGAAACTTAATAACAAGCATTCACAGAAAACTAGGAGACTTATATGAAGAAATTATATTAGAACTTCTTCATAACAAGTACAATTTTGATAAGGAGTACTTGAAGTTTGCTTTGAACTTAAAAATTGATGGAAAGACACAGAAAAGAACAACAGATGGACGACTTGAACTAGATGACATAAAAAACCCTAGTTTAAGAAAAGAAGTACAAGACCTCATCAAAGGTGACTATAAAGGATTAGCGATGGAAGTAAGGTCTTGTTATCAGATAGGAGATAGTAAGAGAATACAAGCTGATGTTCATATGTCAGATGCCCTAAAACATCTGAACATAGAACCTAAACTAGTGATTATGTGTAATACCTCATTAGTATCACCAGTTAAGAGATTAAAGAACCATTGGACGGTGTATCAAGGAAAAGAGAGTTTTGATTTTATACATCAATTAACTGACTTTAATCTATACCAATATCTAATGGATAATCAATCTCTCATCAAACCTCTAATGGATGATGTATTTGATATGTTATAAACTGACAATGACACCTGTCTCATATAAGTTCTTCTTTCCTCCTCTTTTTCTAAATACTACTACTTTATCAAAGTTAAATCCTTGTTTCTCAAATATTCTTCCTAAGATAATTTCTGTGTATATCTCTACCCCACTTAATCGCGAGTTACCTACAACATAAACACCTCTGAAACCTTTATTTACTCTTGTTCTTAGTTCTTTAATATGGTCATCCATCATATTAAAGTATTTGGTCGCGTAGTTACACATCAATAAACTCTTCTCCTTTAATTCTGGAATGTAAGTAAGATATTCACTAATACCTTCATTCGGTTCCAAGTACTCTTTTTGTAGTATAGATGTCGCTCTTCCCCAAGTTCCACCGATAGCTTTTATATCTAGTTCAGTTGCCTCATTTCCATCTTCAATTAACTCCATAAAGAAAAGTTGAGGTCTAGTAGTATGTATATAACTAAATCTGTTAGGATAAGGTGGTGAAGTAATTAATCTATCTATCTTTTTATCTATGTAAGAAGCCATTTTAGTACTATCACCATTGATAATAACTGCCTTTTTAGAAACCTTTATCTTCTGAACTTCTTCAATATCATTGTATTGCTTCTTGAAGTTGATTTCATAATCTTTCCAAACATCAATATCTCTTGTGTGATTATCATCAAATGATATTGTAGGATGATTTCTATGTATGTTAGCACAATCTAAACTTATTACTGATAGTATAATATTGTAAAAACCTATGTTTTCTTTTTCTACTAAATCATAAATAACTTTCTTTAATATCAATAAATCTTTTATTACATTCTCCTTCCACCATCTGAAAGGATTATGTATTTTAGGTATGTTTAATTTGAACTTCTTCTCAAACTCTTCAATGTTGAGATTTTGAGCTTTCTTTGACATCTTTATAAATTGGCTCTGTATCTTCTCATTTAACTCTGAAAGTTCTGTGAGATTATAGTCCCATTTTAATGTCCAATTAGTAACATTGTACAATAGAGGATTTAACTCTATTGCTATACTTTCATATCCTAACTTCTGACATTCTACAATTGTAGTTCCTTTACCATTGAATGGGTCAAATACTATATGTTTTTTTTGACATTCTAAGTAATCTATAAAGAACCTTACTAACTCTGGTGAGTAACTAGGCGTCAATCTGAACCACGAGTGAATACCCTCTTTTGTTCCTGACTTAAATGTTACATCACTAACATTAACAACCTCATACTTGATATTACTTTGTTCATATATCTCAATGTACTCATTAGCATTAGAACCAATGTCATCAATTGTCATCTCTCCCTTGAATAGGTCTATTTGAGCGCTTTTTTTCTTCATTTCTTAAAATTAACTATTTTGTACTCTCCAATAGAGTTTTTTTTATCTTCATTATTGTTCCACTACTCTTGTCTGTGAGTTTCATAATCTTTCTAACAGATAGGTCTTGTTTTAATAACTTTACTATGTCCTTGTGTTCAGTCAATAAGACCTCTTCATTCTTTCTGAAACCTTCTTTTCTTCCAACCTTTCCACCATTCTTTCTGTAACACTCATATCCAGATTTTACTCTCTGTCTAATTTGTGTTCTTTCCATCTCGCTAACTGATGTTAGTATCTGTATCATAAACTGAGATAGTGGGTTTATCTCTTTGTTATCAGTTAATGTTTCAATATTGTAGTTCTTTATAAACAATGAGATTTTGTTCTCATTCAACAATTGAATAGTTTTCAATACTTCTATTGTGTTTCTGCCTAACCTACTCAATTCCCAACATAAAACCTTATCAATGTTATTCTTTTTGATAAAATCAATCATTTCAATTAACTGAGGTCTCTCTTCATTCTTCTTTGCTCCTGAAATCTTCTCTTCAAAAATACCCTCTACCTTATACCCCATATTCTCAGAATATTGAAGCAACTCATCTGTCTGTCTCTTGTAATCTTGAATATTAGTTGATACTCTGCTTTGAATAACTACTTTCATAATGTATTAATATAATCTTTTACATTACAAATGTACATAAATATATTGTATCAACCTAATATTTGATTAATTAAAATGACACAAAAACCTACTTTATTAAAATGACACAATTTAATAAAAAAAAACCCTCTTTTTAGGGAGGGTCTTTCTCTGAGTAAAAATCTTACTTTAATTTCACAACCAAATATCCCTCATCTGTCTTTGTGATACTGATTGTCTTCTTGTCATCCTTATTGTACTTACTATAATAGTAACTTGGAAGTGGCGTCTTTAACTTTGTGCCTTTCCATTCTTCACTAGTAATTAAAAGACCTTCACCTTTTTTTAAGTCATCTATTTTTTGACCAAACAAAATAGGTTTTCTAGGTTTTTTTCTAGATGCTTCGGCACTCACCTTAATTTGTGCCACTTCATTTGCTGATTTTCTAGTTGCCATATTAAATTATTTTTTTCAAATATAGTACTTTGTATTATCTAAACAAATTTTATTCTTGTTATCTTCTTATCTCTTTCTATATCTATTGTGTTATTATTAATTACTATGTCTTCATTAAGTATAGTTTCTATCCTTTTTCTCTTACTATCTGTCCTCGTTCTATTAACAAGTATTTCCTTTGTTAATTGATACTCGCTCAAATAAGTTAGTTTGTAATTGATTGCCACATAATGAGCCATCTCATCTTCATCGTACTGAATATAAATCCTATCTACAAAGTTTCTAAGAAACATTATTCTATCTGTATCTGTCTTGTATTTCTTGTATTCACGAATACTTGACTTAACAAAATCTTTAATCTCTGTTTCTTTACTAAGTATTCCCATATTCTTCTCTATGAGATATTGTTTCTCTTCACGTGCGGTTTTCTTCTTCTGAATACTTTCAAATCTAGTTCTAAACATCACTGGGTCCATTCCTGCTTTCTCTACGGTGTCAAGTAGGTTAGTTGATGAGGTATTTAGTTCAATTATTTCTGCTTTTAGTTTCTCTATCTCCAACAATCTACTTTTAGTAAATCTATTATTTTTGATGTCATTAAAAAAAATATCAATTTGTTTTTCTAAACTCAAAACATTTCTCAGAACCAAATCATCTAAATAGTCAATGTTTATTCCAATATTTCCGCACGATGGTCCATTTCTTTTAGAGATACAGATGTAAGCATTGTCCTTTCCACTTTCTCTTTTATGACCATAAAATCTACCCTTACATCTTGAACAATAGATTAGTCCTTTAAGTAGATAAGTATATTTATTACGAGTGTCCTTGTAACTATTTCTTTGTTTAAGATGTCTTTGAGTTAATTCAAAAGTTGATTTGTCTAAAATTGCTGGACATTTGTATATCTCTCCTCTGTGTTCTCTTTCTCCTATATAAAGCTTGTTGGTTAGTATTCTATATACTACGGTGTCTTTCCAAGTAAAACTATTTTGTCTAACCCCTCTTACTTTTAGATATCCTTTTTCAGACACACTTCTTTTTGTAGGTATATTCTGTTCATTCAAATAATTTGCTATTACCCTAGTTCCTTTTCCTTGTAGTGATAAAGAATAAATAAGTTTTACTATTTCTGCCTCCACCTCATCAATTATCATCTGTTTGCCTTCTCCCTTTTTATAACCATAAGCTATTAACGGCCCACCACTTACTTTTCCTTCTTTGACAATGCTAGTTAAAACTTGTTTTATTCTCTCTGATGTTTTTTTAGTTTCATAAGCATTCAATAAACTTCTTATGTCAGCTAGAAACTCCTGATTGATGTCTTTTAGATTTATTTCTCCATTGACATCATAAAGTTCAATATTATTTTCCTTTATGAAGTTCTTTATGATTGTTACTTGTAAAATATCTCCTCTTGATAATCTATCTAAATCAAGCACAAAGATTGCGTTGATTTTATTCTCAGCTATGTCTTCAAAGAGTTTCTTTAAGCCAGGTCTTTTATCTATTGATAGTTTTCCTGACACACCTTCATCACCATATACAATGTAGTCATAACCTAGTTTCTTAGCTAGTTCTATTCCCTTACTCTCTTGATTACTCAGAGATATTCCTGTAAGTGATTGTTCTTCTGTTGATACTCTTTTGTATATTCCTAATGTACCCATATACTTTATTATTTAGAACAAAGATAACATTTTCATTTTAATACTATTAGTTCTGAGATGGTATGGTGGGGCTTTCGAAAAGGTCGCTGAGATACAATTCCGGCGCTGCGCTTTTTGCCCGCAACACTATGAATTTTGGTGGTTTCGAGCGCTTCTTCGAGGGTCATGGGGGGTAAAATGGTGGGCAGGCGCTTGGCCAACATGGATTTGCCGGCGCCGGGCGGCCCTACAAGGATCAGGTTATGCGATCCGGCTGCCGCAATTTCAAAAGCCCTTTTGACGTGCATTTGTCCTTTCACTTCTGCAAAATCGATGAGCGAGTGTGCCGCCAACTGACCAAATTCTTCCGGACCTATTGTTGGGGTTGGCAAAATTGCTGATTTTCCGTTGAGCAGTGAAATGACCTCGAGAATATTCTTGACGCCATAAATCTCTAGACCCTCTACAATAGCTGCTTCGGCTGCGTTTTCCAAGGGTACAATTAATCCTTTAAAACCTTCTGATTTTGCTTGCAGAGCAATGGCCAAAACACCTTTGGTGCGCTGAATGCTGCCGTCCAAGGAGAGTTCTCCTAATAAAATGAGTTCGCTAAGGCGGGTGGCTTTCACTTGGGTGGTCACGGCCAAAATACCGATGGCGATGGGGAGGTCAAAAACGGAACCTTCTTTGCGGATGTCGGCCGGGGAGAGGTTGATCGTAACTTCTTTACCGGGAAAGTGTAGCTTGTTGTTGCGAAAGGCTGCTTTGATGCGCTGATGGCTCTCTCGGACGGCGATATCGGGCAGGCCCACCAAATGAAAATTGATACCGATATCGATATTGACCTCGACTTGAATGGTGGTGGCGCTGATGCCAAAAACTGCGCTGGAGTAGGTTTTGATGAACATATTGAATCAGGATTTGATCCAAAGTTCATGATCCATTTGCGAAAAGGTTTCAGTAAAAATACCGAACCCAGCGCTCAAAAGTCAAAACTTACTTACTCTATCAGTAATTTTTCAACTAAAATGCCATTCACTGTCAATAAATAGCACCCTTTTGGCAAATAGCTCAGATCTAAGTCCAAAGCCTTTTGGCTAAAGTCCGTTTGATAAACAACTTTCCCAAGTAGATCTGTGCAAGTTACATGCGCATTTACTGGTATATCATCGATGTGAAATAGACCTTTACTTGGATTGGGATAAACGTATATTGCAGACCCATTTATCTTTTGATTGCTATTTGTGACACAGGCACCTGGATAAAACGAACTCACGCCATGGTAATAAAGCGCCTGACACGAATTTTGATACGTTACTGAATCGCAGCCACATACGGGGTCAATTACACTAGGGCAAAATAATTGAGGGTCGATCAAATTGGAGTCGATGCAATTCAGCATGACCACCGTATCTTGCAAACAAGCGCTGTTGCATTGATACGAGGAACTGAAAAAAGAGCTCGTGTAATCAATGCCATTGCTGCCAATCCAACCACAACCCGATAGTACTACACACCCTGAGTCTGTCAAGGCCCAGCCTAGTGCCATGTCGCACAGGCCAAAATCAACACCTAATGTGATCACATCGCAGGTATCATTCAAATCTTTTTGATACGCAGGCCAGTCGGCTGTGCCGTAGATAGGCCAATCCTGCGCTTCGGAAAATAAGGGAAGGAGAAGAAAACAAAATAACACTTTCATGTATGGGTATTTAATTTTTTGATTTGTAAACCAGTTCAATTTGATGAACCTAAAATCTTTTCTACTGAAGCGCAAACCGCAGCAATGACGGTCTGAACTTGAGTATCTGAGAGGTCGTAATAGACAGGTAACGAAATTTCTCTAGAGAAGTTGTCATAAGCATTAGGATAATCGGCAATTTGATACCCTAAGTTTTTGTAAGCAGTGAGCAATGGAAGGGGCTGAAAATGCACATTGACCGCTACATCATGGTCGAAAATCGCTTGAATAATGGCATCGCGTTGGGCCTCTGTACAATTGTGAATACGGAGCTGATAGAGGTGATACGAACTTGTTTTTTGATCGGTTTGGTATGTTGGTGTTTGTGCCCACTTGTGTAAAGAGAAAGCTTGGTCGTATTGGCTAAAAATAAGTTTACGACGATCTAAATTTTCTTGATATCGGCCGAGTTCAATGAGGCCGATGGCCGCTTGGATATCTGTCATGTTGCATTTGTAGCCGGGTTCCAATACGTCGTAGCGCCAAGCTCCTTTTTGGGTTTTAGCCAATGCATCCTTGGATTGACCATGTAAAATTTTCATATTGAAAGTCTTGTAGATTTCCTCATGGTCATATGGATCGGGTAAATTGAATGTAATGGCGCCGCCTTCAGCAGTGGTGAGGTTTTTAACGGCATGAAACGAAAAAACGGTCACATCGGCAATACTGCCTACGCGGCAATCATTGTATAAAGCACCAAAACTGTGCGCAGCATCGGCAGCAAGTAAAATACGGCCTAATTGGATTTGTTGTGGTGAATTCGGCTCAAACAGATCCTTTTTTTCTGCAATAATTTGATAAAGTGCTGTATAATCGCAGGGAAATCCACCGAGGTCAACCGGCATAATGACTTTTGTCTTCTTAGTTATTTTTGCGGCAACTTCACTTAAAGAAAGGTTGAAATCGGCACAATTGACATCGACAAAAACAGGTGTTGCGCCTGTATGCAAAACAACATTGGCGCTTGCGCAATAAGTGTAGGCCGGAATAATGACTTCATCGCCCGGCCCAACGCCCCACCAACGCAACAATACTTCCATTCCGGTAGTCCAAGCACTGACGGCAATCGTGCTTTTTGAGCCGCAATACGCCGTAATTTCTTTTTCAAATTGCTTGGTGCGTGGCCCGGTGGTGATCCAGCCACTTTGCAGTGCTGCCGTAACTTCGTCTATGACGGCTTGGTCTATGCGCGGAGGAGAAAAAGGAATCATGAAAGTGAGGTTAAGCGTTTGTACAAAGATGCGGCAATTTGGTCTCTATTGAAGTGTTGACCGACATAAGCGCGGCCATTTTTACCTGCATGTTGAATCATTTTTGGTTCTTGGGCAATTTCTAATATGCAGGCACTTAAGGCCTGTGCATTTTCGGGTTCAAAATACCAACCTGCTTCGGCTTTTTCAATGAAATGACGTCTGGCCTCGCCATCCACGCCTAAAAGCAAGGGAACTTCCATGGCCAGCGCTTCAAAAACTTTGGATGGAATCGCGCCTTGAAAGAGTGGAAGGTTTTTCAACGGGACCAATGCTACGTCAACGGCTTGTAAAATAGCGGGCATTTCTGCTTTAGCTACTGGTTCTAGAAAATGAATATTTGTGAGCTGAAGTTCGGCTTTGAGGTCTTGTAACTTAGCTTTTTCTGGCCCAGAACCTTGTAAAATAAAATGAATGTGCTCGAATGCAAGCAGTTGATGGGCTGCGTGCAAGATCACTTCAAGCCCTTGTGCATGGCCTATGATGCCGCCATAGAAAAACAAAAGGTCACTTGCTTTAAATCCATTTCGGGTTCTAAAGTTGCTTTCATTTAAGTTAGCGGGATTATAATAATCGATGTTGACTCCATTGGGCAGCCAATAAACATGTGCTGAGGGGAAGCGCTGGGCAATATCTGCCACAATGCCCTCGGTTTGGCCAGTAATCAGCGCCGCACTTTGGTAGCACTTGGCCTCGAGGCGGTAGGCCATTTTGAGCAGGTAGGGATTATTGACAATACCTAGTTTTTCAGCGCTTTCTGGCCAGAGGTCGCTGACGTTAAAAATGAGCTTGGCGCTTAACTTTCTAGACAAAGCCATGGCACTATAACCCAAGAAAAGCGGCGGACTCTCGACGAGTAAAAAATCAAATTGATCGAGTTTTCTGCCGCGCCAATAGGAGGTCCAAACAAAGCTGAAATAGTTGAGCAAGCGCGCTACGATACTTTTGGACGCTGACACGTAAATACCAGCGCGGTGCACAGTGATGCCGTCGATTTGTTCTTCGCGTTTTTTGCCCTTTTCATAACCCTCCTGAATTTTCATTTTGGGGTAATTGGGTAGCGCCGTGAGCACTTCTACTTCCACACCATAAGCCTTGAGCCTTATAGCAAGTTCGTGCAGTCGGTTTTGTGGTGCGCCAATTTCTGGTGGATAGTATTGTGTCAGGATGAGCAACCTCATGTTGTAGCGTTTTTAGGCCAATAACTAAGTGCAGTGAACCAGCACAAGAAAAATACGATGCCAGACTCGCGTTGTAAGATGCTTTCAAATAGGCAAAAAACAATAAAAACGAGCGAAAGTAGTAGTCCGCTAAGTTGTCTTTTGTTGTAAAAGGCTTTATTGATGAAGGCCAAAAGTCCTAAAAATAGCAGCACGCCAATGTAGCCTATTTCATTCCAGATTTGTAAAAATTGATTGTGTGGATTGAATTCTTTTTTCGCTTGTTGAGGGTAGCCCCAAGCAATCAGTTTTTTGGAAAGTGCGGGCTCCAAACCGCCTAAACCAAGCCCAAACGGATGCGCCGAGCCAATTTCTACACTTGCTGTCCAAAGGATTAGTCTCACCTCATTGCCTTGCAGCGGTTCTTTTCTTCCTTTGACAAACTCCTCCTTATTTTCAAGATAACTGCGCGTGAAGCCACCAGCATTTTGTGCATCTGCGCGTATGTCCTTGCTCAAAAGCGCGAGCACGATACAAGTCATTAAAAAGAGAGCGCCTACGACGATGCTTTTGGTGGTGCCAAGGTATTGTAGCAAACGGTAAATTGTAAAAATCATCAATACCATACCGAGCGCAATGATACCGGCTAAGGTGCCAAGATGCAAGTGCATACTTGCAAAAATTAATATCAGCAGCCAAGAAATCCAGCGGGCTTTGACCCGAAACCACGCCACTTTTCCGAGTAGCAGTCCAATGATTGAAAAAATCAAAAAAGCTGAAAAATACGATGGATGATGCAGCTGCGAAAAATACGTGGTACTGAAGCAGCGTACGCTGTTACCAAGCGTGAGCTGACACATGATGGCATCGTAATAGGCAACAAGAATCAAAACCATGCAGGCCATTGTATGTGCCAACCACATTTGGGCAATTGGCAGTGGAGCTTTCCATTTAAATGAAAAGAGTAGGGGTAAGGCCAGCAGCGCTAATTTCCTTTCGAGCGCACTCCAGTCAGGTGTACCCGACCAGAATAAGGAGCTGCTGTATAAGACAAAAAGCAGTAGCCAAGTGACATGAATAAATTGTACTTGGAAATGATTCTCTTTTTTCAGATTACCTACAAATGCAATTCCCAACAGTAAAATCAATAAGGGACCCGATAAACCTTTCGATAGCAACCAAGTGCCGCAAAATGCGATCAGGACGAAGTTGAACAAGCGTTGGGTGTTTGCCATTTATAAAGAAATGTAAAATTCTCGGAGTTTTTGGGCTTCCATTTCCCAATTGTATTTGGCTTCAAAGAGGCTGCGGGCCATCTGTCCCATTTTTAAAGTTACGTCACTTTGGGCAGCAAAGTCCTGCAGTGCATGAGTAATTTCGGCTTTGTTTTGCGGATCTACAAAAACGCCGCACGGGGTATCTTCAAGTAGGGTGCGGTATAGCGGAAAGTCGCTGGCTAAGACCGCACAGCCCGCCGCCAAGTATTCAAACATCTTGATCGGATACGCTTCTTTGTAGCTTGGCGTCGGATGGAGTGTCACGATGCCAACGGAGCACTGTTGCAAAATTTCTTGGATTTTTTCACGCCCCACTTGCCCATAAAAACGCACTTTTTGCCATGCTTTTGTGCTTTCTAATTCGGCTTGTAAGAGGGGGTCATCGAAAGTACCCGCTAAATGTAAGACCGCATCGAGGTCTTTCATGGCCAAAACCACCTCGCGAATTCCCCTAGACTCATAAAGCCCACCGATATAACAAAAATGCTTGCTATTTTTTTGGCTCCAATTGGGAATTGGGAATTCAGCTTGCAGCGGAAAATTGCGCACGAGGGCCACCTTTTGATTCATTTTTGAAAAACGCGCACAGATGCCTGGCGTAACCGAAATGGTGCCATCGAGTTGTCGGACGCTTCTTTTTTCATAGCGTGCATACACCATGGAAATCAGTTTTCTAAAAAACCAAGGAATCCAGAATTTATCCATGATTTGTTTAGGGACGTCCTCGTGAGAATCGAAAATGACTTTGGCACCTCCTCGTTGAAGTTGCGGGGCAATTCTGAGTAGTTCGGGGTCGTGGAGTTGGTAGATATCTGCTTGGATGGCTAAACCCACTTTGAGGACTTCATTGACGGTATGCTTCATGCGTATGCTCCGAACTTGTGTTTCCCCATTGAAGCTATGAATGTGAACGCCGTCTTGCTGACGTGTTGTGGTATTGGGTACTACTAAATGCAGCTCAAAATCTTGGGCCATGGTTTTGGCCATCTTGTGAAAGATGCGGATATCGCCATCTGGGTGGACGCTAGTCAGGTGACAAATTCGCAATTGTTTAGGCATGAGCGCTTTCCTTAGTTGGGCTTGACAATAAAAGCAGTAAGATCAGGCCCCAACCACCGCTGAAAAGCAAGGTGAGTAAGGATCCAGAACTGAGTAAAAGTAGCGGGAAAATCTGCAAGCTAAACGCCAACACAGCATTGGTTTTCCTGTGTAGAATGTTCAAAAACTGAAAGAAAAAGGCGAGTAGTACAGCAGCAAACGGAAGGCCCCACCAGCCAAAATTGGCGTAAGTGCGCATAAAATGAGCGGTATTAACGCTCCCTTGAACGCCTTGTTTGGCGTAGTCCGGGTAGAAAAGCGCATAGAGTTCGAGGTTGTAGTCTGCCGTTTTTTGCCCTATGAGTTTGGCGTAAGGGCTAAAATCTTTCCCATACAGAAAAGGTTTGTCTTTGGGCACATGCACAAACCACATGCTCATGGTTTTACCCGGCACAATAAATATCCGTTTAAAGATGCCTTCCGACACGACATTAGCGCTGCCTTTTTTCGCTAAAGTTGGTTGGAGGTCGTGCTGTCCGCCGTGCAATTGCGGATTGTTAGCAAATACGGCAACAACAAACAAAACGCCCATCACAAGCGTACTGAATATACCTGCCCACCATTTTCTATTCAAAAAAAAGTAAACAAGTACAGGAAACCCAACCCAAAAGATCAAACTTTTTTGCAGCAGGGCAAGTCCATAAAAACAGCCCATGCCCATGCTTAAGAAAAATCCGAGGTAATTTTTACGATAGAGAAAGAACAAAGCGCTGGCCGGTAACAAGGCGCGAATAGACCACGTACTGGCATAATGCAGCCATTTAGGTAGGTCAGCAGAACTGAGTTTGCGAATCGAATTGGCATCCGATAGTTTAACCGCTTGCCAGGCTTCGATAAACGGTATTTTTCCCAACCACACTAGGTGAAGCACAATAATCATCAGCGCAAAAATGAAAAGATACTTTTCTAAGTGCTTGAAGTTTAGCTCAGGCAAGACAAACGTAAAGTTCAGTTTGGAAAAGAGACTATACAGCGCAAGCAAGGGTACAAAAAACAGAAAGAATAGGGGCGTAGCGTAGGTGAGTCCGGAACTGTAGATGAGTCCGACTTGCAACAAAGCATACACAAACAAATAAGTCGTCAAATAGGGGTGGGCTTTCACCAAAGCGCTCAATTGTTTCATGCGCGCAGTTTTTCGTAGTGTTTGACGCGGTTGTAGATCAGTCCGTAATAACAGCTGTAGGCAATAAGGTCAACAAGGCAGTAACGCCAAACAAATGCTTGGATATCCTGACCCGGATTCAAGTAAAGCCATAGCATAGACGCAAAGTAAAGAATTTGCCAAAGGGCACTGAAGCGCACTTCTTGGAGTGCAACCAAAGTTGAGCTCAAGGGTGAAACCACAAATTTGAGGGTCTGACCAAAAATCAGTACGCCGGTGAGTTGGCCCGCGAGGCGCCATTCAGCTCCGAAAACAAAGGCAAAGAGCGGTGAGGCAAAAAATAATAAAAAGACAGCGAGTGGCAAACTCAAGAGCAGTAGGGTCAGGCTCACTTTTTTGAAGTCGGGTACAATTGCTTCTTGTTTGCGAATGCGCTCTGCTTGGTGTTGCAAATAAACTTGAGAAAGCGAAATGGAAATGAGGGCCATGGGCAAGGAAAGCACCATTCGGCTGAGGTCAAATTGACCAGTTTGTGCTTTGCCAAAAGCGGCATTCACGATAAATACGGGAAGGGTGAGGCTGATGGTGTTGAGCAAAGACGGAAAGGCGTGGTAAATCGGAAAGCGCCAATACTTTTTGAGCGTCGGAATGGTATTTTGGATTTTAATAGCAAAATTGAGCCCCATTCTTTTGGCCTGCCAAAATCCACCAAAGAAATTGATGACATCGCCTACCAAGTTACCAAAAAGCAAACCAGTACTGTTGCCAAAATAGCCACTTGCGCTCTGAGCAGCGGCTTCTGTTGTTCGGCGATACACTTTGTTTTTAGCGGCATCTTTAAATGCTTTTTTTCGGATTAAGTATAAATTAAAGCACTGAAAACTGCTCACCAAAAAAACACTTATGGGCAACAAATGCAGGTACCAAGATTCTTGGTCGTTCAAGGAAAACCGCCTGACAATCCAGGATTCATTTACAAACAAAACAATCCAAATAAGTAAGGCTATCACAGCCGTAATCAAGACACCACCGGCTACTAAATGATCGGCTTCTCGGTCTTCTTCTGGCAAAACAATAGCGCTCTCATATTTCAGATTGGCAATGGCCACGAGCATCCCAACAGCAGTGACGTAAAGTGCGGCCGTTCCAAATTCCTCGGCGCTGAACATTCTGCGGAGCACAGGCTGAAATAGTATGGGGATGAGTTGAGCGAGTACCGTACCTACTATTAGTGTCGCTGAATTGCGAAGTAGTCCTGAGTTGGTAAAATATTGGCGAATGCGTTGGTACATAAGTGAGCTCACACTGCAAAGATAATCAAATCAAAATGTATTCATTTTTAGCGCAAATAACATAGGAGCAGTATATTTGTGCAAACTTTCAAAAAATGAAAAACGTAGCAGTAATTGGTGCAGGCACCATGGGAAATGGCATCGCACACGTCTTTGCCCAATTTGGATACAACGTTAACCTCATCGATGTTTCAGATGCTGCTCTAGAGCGCGCCATCGGCACAATTGCCAAAAACCTCGACCGCCAAGTGGCCAAAGGTAGCCTCAGCGAGGAGCAGAAAGCCCAAACACTTCAAAACCTCAAGACCTTTTCCAACATGGCTGAAGGTGTCAAAGGTGTCGAACTTGTGGTAGAAGCTGCTACAGAAAATGTCGATCTCAAACTTAAAATATTCAAAGACCTCGATGCCTTTACAGCTCCTGAAGTCATCCTCGCCACTAATACATCGTCAATCTCGATCACCAAAATTGCTGCGGTAACCAATCGCCCAGACAAAGTTATTGGCATGCACTTCATGAATCCTGTACCGGTCATGAAATTAGTCGAAATCATTCGTGGTTATTCTACTTCAGACGAGGTTACAGCGCTCATTATGGAAACCTCGCGCAGCTTGGCTAAAGTACCAGTTGAGGTCAATGACTACCCAGGTTTTGTGGCCAATCGCATCTTAATGCCTATGATCAACGAAGCTATTTACACTTTGTTTGAGGGCGTTGCTGGCGTTGAAGAAATCGACACCGTCATGAAACTCGGTATGGCACACCCAATGGGGCCGCTGCAACTTGCCGACTTCATAGGATTAGATGTTTGTTTGGCTATTCTAGAAGTCTTGCACGACGGTTTTGGCAATCCAAAATACGCACCGTGTCCGTTGCTTGTCAATATGGTCATGGCCGGTAAAAAAGGTGTGAAGTCAGGTGAAGGATTCTATTCTTGGACGCACGGCACTAAAGATTTAGTAGTTGCTGCCAACTTCAAGAAATAACGGCACTTTAATTGAACTATTTCATCACTACATAGTGATGTAAGAATTCCTTTTGAGCTCTTTATTGATTTCTATGCACCTTTAACTTTTCAATTACCACCTTGTCAATCGGAAAAGTAAGTGCACAGGCTTCTAATTCTGAAAGCGGTACCCAACGTTGCTTTTCTTGCTCGGTTGTAAATGGGATTGTATACTTTTCATCAAAAGGAAGTGCTGCACGTTTGAGTTTCACGAGGTAATAAAAAGCCACTAAATTGCTTTGATCAAAGGCCGATAACTGATGAAATTCATTAACATAGAAAAACTCAGCGGCTGTACATTCGAGTTCAAGTTCTTCTTGGAGTTCTCTAAATAGCGCATCTTTAATGCCTTCGCCAGGTTCTACACCTCCGCCAGGAAACTTCGTGAAAAAAGTACCAAAACGACATTCATCTGAGAGCAGTATTTCACCGAACTCATTAATGATTAATGCGTAAACACGCAGGTTGAATCGAGTCAATTAGCGAATAAACTTGAAGTTTTTTCCTGGATAAACTGCAGCTTCTTCGAGTTCTTCCTCGATGCGCAGTAATTGGTTGTATTTGGACATGCGGTCTGAACGCGAGGCTGAACCCGTTTTGATTTGACCACAATTAAGCGCTACGGCAAGATCAGCTATGGTGTTGTCTTCGGTTTCGCCACTGCGGTGACTCATGACTGAAGAATAACCGTTGCGTGTAGCCAAATTAACGGCTTCGATGGTTTCTGTAAGTGTACCGATTTGGTTGACCTTCACAAGAATGGAATTGGCTACGCCTTGTTCGATGCCTTGTTGGAGCCGTTTGGAATTGGTCACAAAAAGATCGTCGCCCACTAATTGGATTTTGTGGCCTAATTTTTCCGTAGCGCGTTTCCAACCTGCCCAGTCGTCTTCGGCTAAGCCGTCTTCTATGGAGATGATTGGGTAGCGCTCGCACCAATCTGACCAGAATGCAACCATTTCTTCTGAAGTCCTGGATTCTCCTGTTGAGGCAAAATTATATTTACCAGTTGCTTCATCATAAAATTCAGATGCTGCAGCGTCTAGCGCAATGTACATGTCAACGCCAGGTTTGAATCCAGCTTTTTCGATGGCTTCCATGACAACTTGCAGCGCTTCTTCATTGGAACCTAAGCTAGGGGCAAAACCACCTTCGTCACCTACGTTGGTAGACATCCCTCTGGATTTCAAGACTTCTTTTAAGTGATGAAATACTTCTGTTCCCCAACGCAAGCCTTCCGAAAAACTTTTGGCGCCAAATGGCATTACCATAAATTCTTGGATGTCGATGAGGTTATCGGCATGAGAACCACCATTGAGGATGTTCATCATGGGTACAGGCATGGTTACAGCACCTACACCACCAATATATTGAAATAAACTAAGCCCAGCCTCGGCAGCAGCAGCTTTGGCAATAGCCAAAGAAGTTCCGAGAATGGCGTTGGCACCTAAATTGGATTTATTGGGGGTGTTGTCTAGGGCGAGTAGGAGGTAGTCGATTTTCTTTTGTTCAAAGATGTCCATGCCAAGCAAGGCATTTTGAATCGTTGTATTGACGTTTTCAACGGCTTTTCTAACGCCCTTACCAAGGTATTCCGATTTGTCGCCGTCGCGTAATTCTACAGCTTCGTGCACACCTGTAGATGCTCCGGAAGGAACTGCAGCGCGTCCGAGTACGCCATTTTCAGTGAGGACATCAACTTCAATGGTTGGGTTGCCGCGGGAATCTAAAATTTGACGGGCGTGGATGCTAGCGATAAAACTCATTTTGCTTGGGATTGTTGCATGTGTTGGATAAAGGTATCAAAAAGGTATCGGGAGTCGTGCGGGCCTGCCGATGCTTCTGGATGGTATTGAACAGAGAATACGGGCTTGTCTTTAATGGCAATGCCTGCAACTGTGTGATCGTTAAGGTGTTCGTGTGTCACTTCAATAGCTGGATTCAAGGCTATACTTTCTTTGGTGATCACAAAACCGTGATTTTGCGAGGTGATTTCGCCTTTTCCGGTCTTTAAATTCAAAATTGGATGGTTGATGCCACGGTGTCCGTTGAACATTTTCTCGGTCTTGAGCCCTTGACTGAGGCCAAGAATTTGGTGTCCTAAACAAATGCCGAATACAGGCTTGTCACCTGCCGCAATTTCCTTGACGAGCGCAATGCTTTGCGTCATCACAGAAGGGTCGCCTGGGCCGTTAGAAAGCATATAGCCATCTGGTTCAAAGGCGTCGAGTTCTGCTTTGGTGGCATGCATTGGAAACACTTTAACGTGACAACCGCGCTCTACCAAGCAGCGCACAATATTTTTTTTCACACCGAAGTCAATCAAAGAGACACGGTATTGTGGATTTTCTGGGCAAACTTCATAGGCTTCAGTTGTGCTCACCCGCGAGGAGAGTTCAAGCCCATCCATGGATGGTATTTCTTTGAGTTGCTCTTGAAGGATAGCTAGGTCTAAAATTTCAGAAGAAATGATGGCATTCATGGCTCCTTTGTTGCGGATGTGACGCACAAGTGCACGAGTGTCGATATCTGAGATACCTACTGTGCCGTTGTTTTCCATAAGCTCTTGTAGCGAACCAGCTGCGGCTGCGCGCGAAAAGCCATTAGAAAACTTTTTTGTAATGAGTCCAGCAATTTTAATGGAATCTGATTCTATTTCGGCGGTATGCACGCCGTAATTGCCAATATGGGAGGTGGTCATGATCAATAACTGCCCGAGGTAGGACGGATCTGTGAAGACCTCTTGATAGCCAGTCATGCCTGTATTGAAGGCAATTTCACCGCCGGTAGTTCCTATTTTGCCAATGGCAATGCCTTTGAATACTGTGCCATCTTCTAAAAGGAGAATAGCTGCTTGATTTTGCTGCATTTATAAATTTTCTCCAAAATTACGGACTTTGTCAAAATAGGAGGGGTATAAAAACAAAAAAGGCGGACATTGTCCGCCTTTTTTATCAACATAATGTCGATTTATTCTTCAGTTTTCTCTTCTTCAGTTGCAGTATCTGCTTCTTCAGTTGATTCTGTAGCTGGTGTTTCTTCAACAACCTCAGCAACTGGTGTTTCTTCAACAACTTCAGCAACTGGTGTTTCTTCAATAACTTCAGCAGCCGGTGTTTCTTCAATAACTTCAGCAGCCGGTGCTTCTTCAACAACTTCTGTAGCTGTTGCTGCTACACCTTCGCTAGCTTTACCGCCACGACGTGAACGACGTGTTGTTTTCTTGCTTTCGTTGTTGTTGTACAATTCGTTGAAGTCAACGATTTCGATCATACACATTTCTGCGTTGTCGCCTAAACGGTAACCTGTGCGAATGATGCGTGTGTAACCACCTTCTCGGTTAGCAATTTTTGGCGCAACTTCTCTAAATAATTCGGTGACGGCTTCTTTACTTTGAAGGTAAGAGAAAACAACACGACGAGAGTGTGTAGAGTCGGTTTTTGATTTTGTGAGCAATGGCTCAACAAATACGCGCAAAGACTTTGCTTTTGCAATAGTAGTTGTGATGCGTTTGTGTTCGATCAAAGAACAAGCCATGTTTTGAAGCATTGCTTTGCGGTGGCCAGTCTTTCTTCCTAAGTGATTTACTTTATTTCCGTGTCTCATGACTTAAAATCTTAATCTCTGTCTAATTTATATTTTGCGACATTCATCCCGAAAGTCAAGCCTTTGCTATCGACGAGGTCTTCTAGCTCAGTAAGTGATTTCTTGCCGAAGTTTCTGAATTTCAATAAGTCAGATTTGGCATAGGATACGAGGTCTCCAAGTGTTTCTACATCTGCCGCTTTCAAGCAATTGAGGGCACGAACTGATAGGTCCATGTCTACTAATTTAGTCTTGAGTAACTGACGCATGTGTAATGATGTTTCGTCGAATTCTTCTGATTCAGCTTTGATTTCACTATCTAAAGTGATGCGCTCGTCTGAGAACAACATAAAGTGGTGAATCAAAATTTTTGCAGCTTCTTTCAAGGCATCTTTCGGATGAATAGAACCATCTGTTTTGATGTGGAAAACCAGTTTCTCGTAGTCAGTTTTTTGCTCAACACGATAGTTTTCAATGCTGTACTGAACATTAACAATCGGTGTAAAAATAGAGTCAATGCTAATTGTTCCGAAAGGTGCGTTTGCAGATTTGTTCTCGTCTGCTGGTACATAACCACGACCTTTAACAATCGTGAGTTCCATTTCAAATTTAACAGAAGACTCCATATTACAAATAATGAGGTCCGGGTTCAAAACCTGAAATGCACTTGTAAATTTACCGAGATCACCGGCAGTGAGTTGTTGTTGATTGCTAACTGAAACAATAACGGTTTCAGTGTCTGTTCCTTCGATCTGACGCTTGAAACGTACTTGCTTGAGGTTCAAGACAATTTCTGTAACGTCTTCTACAATGCCTTTGAGGGTAGTGAATTCGTGGTCTGCACCTTGAATCTTGATAGACGAAATTGCAAAACCTTCTAAGGAAGAAAGCAAAATTCGACGGAGGGAGTTACCAATGGTAATTCCGTAGCCCGGTTCTAGCGGACGAAACTCAAATTCTCCGTTGAAATCATCGGAGTTGAGCATGATAACCTTGTCAGGTTTTTGAAAATCCAATATTGCCATTTTCTATCGCTTAGGGTTATTTAGAATACAATTCGACGATTAATTGCTCGCGAATATTTTCTGGGATCATTTCTCTTGCAGGTAAGTTTAATAATTTACCGCTCATGCTTGATGAATCCCAATCAAGCCAGTCGTATGTTTTATTGCTTGCAGTAAGGGAACCTGTAATCGCCTCCAATGACTTTGATTTTTCGCGAACGCCAACGACGTCACCGATGCGCAAAGTATATGAAGGAATGTTTACAACTTCTCCGTTTACTGTGATGTGTTTGTGAGAAACAAGCTGACGGGCGCCACGACGAGTAGGAGAGATACCTAAGCGGTAAACTGTGTTGTCTAAGCGCGCTTCGCAAAGTTGCAATAACACTTCACCGGTAATACCTTTCATGCGTGATGCTTTCTCAAACATGTTTGCAAACTGACGCTCAAGAATTCCGTAGGTGTACTTCGCTTTTTGCTTTTCTCCTAACTGAACTGCGTATTCAGATTGCTTGCCACCTCTTCTTTTGGATGGACCGTGTTGTCCTGGACCGTAATTTCTTCTTTCCAAGGATTTGTCTGGGCCAAAAATTGGATCGCGGAAACGACGCGCAATTTTTGATTTGGGACCTCTGTATCTTGCCATTATAAATAAAATTGTGCAGGCGTCATGAATTAAGGCATTCCTTCGATGACACTAAGCCCGCAGGTTAAAAAAAATTATACTCTTCTTCTTTTTGGAGGACGACAACCGTTGTGTGGCATTGGTGTCACGTCAACGATTTCTGTTACTTCAATGCCTGAATTGTGAAGGGCACGGATAGCTGACTCACGTCCGGCTCCTGGGCCTTTTACAAATACACGCACTCTACGTAGTCCGAAGTCATGTGCTTCTTTTGATGCGTCTTCTGCTGCGATTTGTGCAGCATAAGGCGTGTTCTTTTTAGAACCTTTGAAGCCCATCTTGCCTGCAGATGACCAAGAGATCACTTGTCCGGCATTGTTCGTTAAAGAAATGATGATGTTGTTGAAACTCGCTTGGATATGCGCTTCTCCGGCAGCATCAACTTTAACGTTCTTCTTCTTTTTTTGGTTTGCTTTTGCCATTTTATTGGGAACTAGTTATTATTTAGTTGCTTTTTTCTTGTTCGCAACAGTCTTACGTTTTCCTTTACGTGTGCGAGAGTTGTTTTTGGTTCTTTGACCACGAAGCGGTAAGCCTAAACGGTGACGAATTCCGCGCTGACATCCGATATCCATGAGGCGCTTGATGTTCAACTGAACTTCTGAGCGCAACTGACCTTCCGTTTTGATTTCATTAACGGTGTTACGAATAGCGGCTAATTGGTCATCATTCCAATCCTGGACTTTGATGTTTTCATCAATGCCGTTTGTGTTCAAAATCATTTGAGCTTTACTTCTACCGATTCCGTAGATGTAAGTCAAGCCAATGACTCCTCTTTTGTTTTTTGGTAAATCTATACCTGCAATACGTGCCATATACTTATAATTATCCTTGACGTTGTTTTAATTTCGGATTCTTCTTGTTGATCACGTAAATTTTACCTTTACGCTTCACAATCTTGCAATCTGCAGTTCTCTTTTTAACTGATGCTCTGACTTTCATAATTCTAGTTATTTGTATCTAAAAGATATTCTACCTTTTGTTAAATCATATGGAGACATTTCTACTTTAACGCGGTCTCCTGGAAGTATTTTAATATAAAACATGCGCATTTTGCCAGAAATATGAGCCGTAATGACATGTCCGTTTTCGAGTTCTACTCTAAACATTGCGTTTGGCAAGGCCTCGAGTATGGTACCGTCTTGTTCTATGGAAGTTTGTTTAGCCATAGTTTACATTCCGGATAATTCGTTAGCACCTCTGCGACCTCTTACACGAGTACCTTCCATGAGCGAGTCCATGTTGCGGTTAAGTTGGTAAGTTTCGATTTGTTGGAGGGTATCTAATACAACACCAACCATGATCAAGATAGAAGTTCCACCAAAGAACATAGCAAAGCTGTCATTGACACCTACTAGTTTAGCTATTGAAGGCAAAATAGCAATCAATGCAAGGAACAAAGATCCTGGAAATGTAATGCGAGATACCACTTGATCGACATGTTCAGCTGTTTCTTCACCTGGACGAACACCGGGAATAAAACCACCACTCTTTTTGAGGTCATCAGCGATTTTGCTCGGGTTGATCATGATAGCGGTGTAGAAATAAGTAAACACTACGATTAAAATAACCAAAAGCAGGTTGTAGCTAAAACCATATGGATCACCGAGGGTTTTTGTCAACCAACCGGCATCTTGTTCTTGCGTCACTCCTTGGTAAACCATCATTGGGATGGTCATAATAGCTTGTGCAAAAATGATAGGCATTACGCCACTAGCGTTGATTTTAATCGGCAAGTAATTGCGTGCACCATTAACGTCTTCCATTGCTCTAGCACCGGCAACGCGCTTCGCCGTATTCAGCGGAATGCGTCTAACACCTTGCACAATGAGAATAGTTACGAGGATGATCAAGAAGAACATAACGATTTCCAATACCAAGCGAATGAGGTTACCAGCTTCAACTGATTTACCAAATTCTGCAAAGAATGCACCTGGTAAGCGAGAGAGGATACCTACTGTAATGAGTAAAGAAATACCGTTACCAATACCGCGTTCAGTGATGCGTTCTCCAAGCCATACAGCAAACATTGATCCTGCAATTAATAGCATGATGGTTTGAGTCCACCAAAATGTGTCAGGGTTGTCAGGCATTGCATTTTTGTTACTTACGTATAGTGTAAGGTAACTTGGAGCTTGCAAAGCACAAATAACGATTGTCAAAAGACGTGTATAGTTATTGATTTGCTTTCTGCCTGATTCACCTTCATTCTGCATTTTTTGAACTGCTGGAACAGCCATTCCTAACAATTGCATGATGATGGAGGCACTAATATAAGGCATGATGCCGAGTGCCATGATCGAAGCATTGGTAAATCCTCCCCCTGAAAAAACGGAAAGGATACTTTCTAGAAAGTTTTGGTCTGTTGCCGCACTCGTTAAGGCATCATACTTGACGCCTGGTAAAATCACGAAGGACCCTACTCGGTAAGTAAGAATGAGGCCAAGTGTCAAGAGTATGCGCTTGCGCAGCTCTTCAACTTTCCAGATATTTTGCAGGTTGGTTATTAATCGTTTCATCTAAAGGCGTGCAAAGATAGTTAGATTTTTGTACATGTACCACCTAAAGCTTCAATTGCAGCAATTGCTGTTGTTGAAAAACCGTTAGCAGTAATGTTCACTTTTGCTTTTAAGTCACCACGACCAAGTACTTTGACAAGTTCGTTGTTTGATAAAAGACCATTCTCACGCATGACTTCTGGAGTGATATCCAAGATGCCTTTTACGCTTGCGAGGTTCTCGATGATGTCGAGGTTAATGGCCTTGTATTCAACGCGGTTGATATTTTTAAAACCAAATTTAGGTACGCGACGTTGCAAAGGCATTTGTCCACCTTCAAAACCAATTTTGGTTTTGTAACCAGAACGAGATTTTGCACCCTTGTGTCCACGTGTGGAGGTACCACCGCGTCCTGATCCTTGACCACGACCGATACGCTTTTCCGCTTTGATCGAGCCTGCTGCTGGTGTAAGATTATGTAATTCCATTTCTTTCTTAGTCTATTGTTCCACTACTAGAATAAGGTGTTTTACCTTATTCACCATTCCCATAATTTGAGGAGTTACCTCTTTTTCAATAACTTGGTTCAAGCGACGAAAACCTAAAGCTTGGATTGTAGCTTTTTGATCAGCTGGACGCTTGATCGCACTTTTCACGAGTTTGATTTTGATTGTGCTCATTGCTGAATATTTTAACCGTTGAATACTTTATCAAGGGAAATTCCACGTTGACGAGCAACTGCAACTGCATCGCGCATGTTTGCAAGTGCGTCCATAGTTGCTTTCACTACGTTGTGTGGGTTAGATGATCCTTGAGATTTTGCCAATACATTGTGTACGCCAACGCTTTCGAGTACAGCGCGCATTGCACCACCGGCGATTACACCTGTACCTTCAGTAGCTGGCTTGAGGAATACCTCAGCACCACCAAATTTACCTTTTTGTTCGTGTGGTACAGTACCTCTAAGAATTGGAACTTTGATCAGGTTTTTCTTAGCGTCGTCGATGCCTTTAGTAATGGCTTCGGTAACTTCTTTCGCTTTACCAAGACCATGACCAACAACACCGTGTTCGTCACCAACTACAACAATAGCTGAGAAACTGAACGTACGACCACCTTTAGTTACTTTGGTAACACGGTTTACTGCAACGAGTTTGTCTTTTAACTCGATATCAGCTGATTTCACTCTGTTTACGATTTGAGCTGCCATTTTTCTTAAAATTTGAGTCCTCCTTCACGTGCTGAATCAGCCAAGGATTTAATTCTACCATGATACAAGTAACCATTTCGGTCAAAAACTACGCGTTCTACACCTGCTTTTTGAGCAACTTCTGCGATTTTCTTTCCGACAATTGCTGCCTGATTTACTTTGTTAACTTTTTGCGCATCGTCCATTTTAAGTGAACCAGCAGACGCGAGTGTACGACCTGTGTTGTCGTCGATAACTTGCGCATAAATTTGCTTGTTACTTCTAAAAACTGTAAGACGCGGAATAGCTGAAGTACCGAAAACTTTTTTTCTAATTCTTCGCTTGATTTTTGCTCTTCTTAAAACTTTATTTAGTGCCATAATTCTTTCGATTATTTTTTACCTGCTGACTTACCAGCTTTTCTACGAATTTCTTCACCTACAAAGCGGATACCTTTTCCTTTGTATGGTTCAGGTTTTCTGAAAGAGCGAATCTTGGCTGCAACTTGTCCGAGCAATTGCTTGTCGTATGACTCAAGAGTCACGACAGGAGCTTTTCCTTTTTCAGTTACAGTGGTAACGTTCACTTCTTTCGGGATTTCCAAAATAATGGCATGTGAAAATCCGAGGGCTAATTCGAGTTGTTGACCGACTGCATTCGCACGGTAACCAACGCCGATTACTTCCATTTCCTTTTTGAATCCTTCTGATACACCATGGATCATGTTGAAAACCAAAGCGCGGTATAACCCGTGCTTTGAACGGTGATCTGGAGCATCAGTTGCACGCGCAAAAGTAATGACGTTGTCTTCAATGCTTACGCTTACCGAAGCATCAATGTGTTGAGATAATTCTCCTTTTTTCCCTTTTACCGTCATAACGGCATCTTTGAACGTCACTTCGACGCCAGCTGGGATAGTTATAGGTGCTTTTCCAATTCTTGACATTGCTCTTGATTTTTAGTAAACGTAACAAATAACCTCGCCGCCAACGTTATGTTGACGAGCTTCTTTATCTGTAATCACACCGCGAGATGTAGAAACGATGGCAATACCTAAGCCATTCAAAACGCGTGGCATTTCTTCGGCACTGCTATATTTTCTAAGTCCTGGACGTGAAGCACGTTGCAATTTAGTAATGGCTGGTACTCGCGTAGACATATTGTACTTCAAGGCGATTTTGATTGTGCCTTGTTTGTTGTCTTCCTCAAATTTGTAGTTGAGGATATAACCTTGATCGAACAAAATTTGTGTCATTGCACGTTTAATGTTTGAACCTGGGATATCTACGGTCTTCAAGCCTGCTGCACTCGCATTTCTGATACGGGTGAGGAAATCTGCTATTGGATCTGTATTCATTTCTTTAGTTTTTTCTTAATTACCAACTTGCTTTCTTAACTCCGGGGATTTTACCAGCCAAAGCCATCTCGCGGAAAGTAACCCTTGAGATACCAAATTGACGCATATAACCTCTCGGACGACCAGTTAAGCCACAACGATTGTGTTTTCTGATTTTAGAGGAGTTTGCTGGTAATTTTTGCAATTGCATCATTGCATCCCATTTTTGAGACTGAATTTCTTCAGATGCATCTGTTGACTTCAAAATTTTGGTAAGCTCCGCACGTTTCTTTTCGTAACGGTTTACTAACCTTTCTCTTTTGCGCTCACGCGCTTTCATTGATTCTTTAGCCATTTCTATTACTTTTTAATAAATGGAAAACCAAATGCATCCAACAATGCTTTTGCCTCTTCGTCGCTCGCTGCTGAAGTTACGAAGGTGATATCCATACCGAGAATGCGATTTACTTTATCGATATCAATTTCTGGGAAAATGATGTGTTCTTTGATACCGAGGTTGAAGTTACCTCGACCGTCAAATCCTTTTGGGTTGATCCCGCGGAAGTCACGTGTTCTTGGTAGCGCCACAGCAAGTAAACGATCTAGGAAGTCGTACATGCGGTCACCACGAAGGGTAACTTTTGTGCCAATTGGCATTCCTTTACGCAACTTAAAGTTGGAGATATCTTTCTTAGAAATGGTTGTAATTGCTTTTTGACCAGCGATACGAGATAAGTCAGCAGCTGCACTATCGATCAATTTCTTGTCTGCAACTGCATCGCCCATACCTTGACTGAGAACAATTTTTTCTAACTTAGGAACGCTCATTACAGATTTGTAATTGAAACGCTCTTGTAGCGTTTGCTTGATTTCGTTCCTGTACTTTTCTTTTAATCTTGGCGTGTAACTCATTACTTAATCACCTCCCCTGATTTTTTGGAATAACGTACTAATTTACCTGAAACCTCTTTTCTTCCGATACGGCTAGCAACACCGTTGCTCATAACCATAAGGTTAGAAATGTGGATCGAACCTTCTTTCTCTTCGATTCCACCTTGAGGATTTGTCGCGCTTGGTTTGTTGTGTTTTTTAATCATGTTGACACCCTCAACCGTTGCACGCATTTTTTCGCGATCGATAGAGGCAACTTTGCCTTCACGACCTTTGGATTCACCAGAAATAACCTTCACGGTGTCGCCAATCTTGATGTGTAATTTCTTTTGCATTACTCAATGATTTATAACACCTCAGGTGCTAGTGAAACAATTTTCATGTAGTTGCTTTCACGCAATTCACGAGCGACTGGCCCGAAGATACGTGTGCCACGCATTTCACCACCTTGGTTGAGGATTACACAAGCGTTGTCGTCGAAACGAATGTAAGAACCGTCTGCACGACGAATTTCTTTTTTCGTTCTCACAACAACCGCTTTAGCAACTGAACCTTTCTTGACGGCTGCGTTTGGCATTGCACTTTTCACGGCAACAACAATTTTGTCACCAACTGAAGCATAACGACGTCTTGTACCGCCTAAAACGCGGATGACCAATACTTCCTTTGCCCCTGAGTTGTCTGCTACTGATAGTCTGGATTCTGTTTGTATCATTTTATCCGATTATTTAGCGCGTTCTACAATTTCTACCATTCTCCAGTTCTTTGATTTACTCAAAGGACGTGTTTCCATGATGCGAACGGTGTCACCGATATGACAATCGTTGTTCTCGTCGTGAGCAATAAATCGGGTAGTTTTCTTGACGAACTTACCATATTTAGGGTGCTTCACTTTACGCTCAACAGAAACGACAATGGATTTCTCCATTTTGTCACTGGTTACGACACCAATTCTTTCTTTTCTTAAATTTCGTTTTTCCATGTTCATTTTTTTATCTCAGGATTAAGCCTGATTTGAACGTTTAGTTAACTCTGTACTCAATCTTGCTACCAACTTACGCATGTGATGAATGCGCAATGGATTTTCAATTGGAGCCATTTTGTGCGTCAACTTCAAGTTAGCCAATTGAGCTTTGAAGTCGTCCAAACGGCCTTGTAAATCCGCTGTTGAAAGGTTTGTGATTTCTGTTTGTTTCATCTTTATCGATTAAACTGGTAAAACATAATCATTGCGAACAATGAACTTGCATTTCACAGGCAACTTCTGTGCAGCAAGGCGCATTGCTTCTTTTGCAATGTCGTAAGCGACACCATCTGCTTCGAACATGATCGTTCCTGGTTTGATCACGGCAACCCAGTGGCTAGGTGCACCCTTACCTTTACCCATACGTACTTCAGCTGGTTTTGAGGTAACCGGCTTGTCTGGGAATATTCGGATCCAAACTTTTCCTTCACGCTTCATGTATCGAGTAACGGCGATACGAGAAGCTTCAATCTGACGTGAAGTAATCCATCCTGGTTCCAAAGCCTTTAATCCGAAAGATCCGAACGCGATTGTTGATCCACGATGGGCCAAACCACGGTTTCTTCCTTTCTGTACTCTTCTAAATTTTGTTCTTTTAGGCTGTAACATTTCCTGTCAATTTAACTGTCTTATTACTTCTTCTTTCTTTTGAACGACGCAGGTTTGCGATCGCCTCCTTGGTTGTTTCCTGCACCGGTATTCATGCCGATGTTAGGAGCGAGGTCGCGCTTACCATATACTTCACCGCGGCAAATCCACACTTTTACACCAATACGTCCGTATGTAGTGTGCGCTTCAGAGACTGCGTAGTCGATGTCGGCACGGAATGTATGCAATGGCGTACGACCGTCTTTGTACATTTCTGTACGAGCCATTTCAGCTCCGTTCAAACGGCCAGAGATTTTAACTTTAATCCCTTCGGCACCCATACGCATCGATCCTGCGATAGCCATTTTAATGGCACGACGGAAAGAAATACGAGCTTCTAATTGACGAGAAATACCATCAGCAACTAAGCGAGCGTCTAATTCAGGACGTTTTACTTCGAATATGTTGATTTGAATTTCTTTTTTCGTCAACTTTTTCAATTCTTCTTTTAGTTTGTCAACTTCTTGACCACCTTTTCCGATGATGACACCAGGACGAGCAGTATTGATTGTAACAGTAACTAGTTTGAGGGTGCGCTCGATGATGATTTTAGCAATACTTGCTTTTGCCAAACGAGCGTTTAGGTAACGACGGATTTGATCGTCTTCAACGATTTTGTCTTTGTAGTCGTTTCCACCGTACCAATTTGATTCCCATCCGTGGATGTAACCAAGTCTATTTCCAATTGGATTCGTTTTTTGTCCCATTTCTTCTAGTTATTTAGTACCATCAACTACGATCGTCACGTGGTTCGATCTTTTTCTAATTCTGTGTGCACGACCTTGTGGTGCTGGCTGAATGCGTTTGAGCATTGTACCGCAACCTACTTCAATACGACTCACTACGAGTGTTTCTTGGCTGATGTCCGCACCTTCGTTTTTTTGTTCCCAGTTTGCAATAGCAGAACGTAACAATTTACCGAGGCTTGTAGAGGCATCTTTACTATTGAAGTGGAGGATGTTCAAAGCTTTGTTGACTTCAACACCACGAATCAAATCAGCAACCAATCTCATCTTGCGAGGAGAAATTGGTGAATCATTCAAGCGCGCGATGGCCATTGACTTTTTATTCTCTTTTAGCTCTTCAGCTTTTAAGCGTTTTCTAGCTCCCATGACTGTAATAATTCTTAACGTTTCTTATCTTTTTTATTACCTGCGTGGCCACGGAAGTTTCGAGTAGGGGAAAATTCTCCTAATTTGTGACCTACCATATTTTCCGTAACGAATACAGGAATGAACTTGTTGCCGTTGTGTACAGCGAAGGTCAAACCAACAAATTCCGGAGTAATCGTGGACGCTCGTGACCATGTTTTGATAACAGCTTTGCTGCTAGACTCTTGAGCATCGTCAACTCGTTTCATCAACTTATAGTGAACAAACGGTGGTTTCTTTAATGAACGACTCATACCTTAATTATTTCTTTCTTCTTTCTACAATTAACTTATCGGAATACTTGGTCTTGGATCTTGTTTTGAATCCTTTCGCAGGCATACCATTTCTAGAGCGTGGGTGACCACCGGCGTTGCGGCCTTCACCACCACCCATAGGGTGATCAACTGGGTTCATCACAACACCACGTACACGTGGGCGGCGACCTAACCAGCGAGAGCGTCCTGCTTTACCAGAAACAACTAGATTGTGTTCTGCATTTGAAACAGAGCCAATTGTAGCAAGACAAGTTGTAAGAATCATACGTGTTTCACCTGAAGGCATTTTGACAATAGCGTATTTGCCATCGCGAGCGTTCAATTGTGCGTAAGTACCTGCACCACGTGCAATGATACCTCCAGCACCTGGCTTCAATTCGATATTGTGAATAACAGTACCTAGTGGAACATCTGAAAGGAACATCGCATGACCAACATTTGGTTGTGCTGATTTTCCCGAAAGGACTACGTCACCAACTTTCAATCCGTTAGGAGCAATGATGTAGCGTTTTTCACCATCTGCGTAAAACAACAATGCGATGTTTGCAGTACGGTTTGGATCGTATTCAATAGATTTAACTGTAGCAGGAATATCAAACTTCTCACGCTTGAAATCAATGATACGGTATCTTTGCTTGTGACCACCACCAAGGTAGCGCATGGTCATGCGACCATCGTTGTTACGACCACCTGATTTTTTCATCGGTGCCAACAAACTCTTTTCAGGCGTTGCTTTAGTAAGCTCTGCAAAGTCAGTAGCTACTTTATGGCGCTGACCTGGAGTTGTTGGTTTAAATTTTTTCAAACTCATGGTTAAACATTAATAATTGTTAAATAAATCAATGGTTTCACCATCTGCTATCGTTACTACAGCCTTCTTCCATTGTTTGCTTTTTTGCTCAACAATGCCTTTATTCGTGTACTTCACAGAGGATACCCCACCACCATAGTTTAATGTATGAACATCTGTGACATGTACTCCATACATCTTTTCGATGGCATTTTTAATTTCGATTTTGTTGGACTTACGGTCGACTTCAAAAGTAAAGCGGTTTGAAAGCTCGCTTAATTTTGTCGCTTTTTCCGTAATGACCGGCTTCTTGATAATAGTTTGCATAACGCTTAGTTAAGAATCGTTTGAATTTTCTCAATAGAGCTTTCAGCCAAAATCACTTTCGATGCGTTAAGCACGTCGTAAGTGTTAAAGGAATCTGCTGTTACGACTTTCACACGTCCAAGGTTACGTGCAGCGAGGTAAACGCTATCCGTTTTGTCACCGAGGATCAAAAGTACTTTTTGGTTTTCAAGGTTGAGCGAAGACAAAAGCGCTTTGAAGTCTTTTGTTTTTGCTTCCATGTTAAGGTCTTGAATGACCATAAGAGAGTCGCTTTTTGCTTTGAAAGCGAAAGCTGACTTGCGTGCCAAACGCTTCAACTTCACGTTTAATTTGAAGTGATAGTTGCGTGGACGTGGTCCGAAGATACGGCCACCGCCAACACGTGTACCGGATTTAGCAGAACCCGCACGTGCACCACCTGTACCTTTTTGACGCTTGAGTTTTTTGGTAGAACCAGCAATCTCGTTGCGCTCTTTGGACTTGTGAGTACCTTGACGTTTGTTCGCTAAATGTTGTTTGACATCCAAGTAAATTGCGTGGTTGTTTGGTTCAATTCCAAACACCTCGTCTGCAAGGGTTACTGACTGAGCAGTAGCTGCACCTTTTGAATCGTAGATCTTCAGTTTCATTACTTCACAATTGTTACGGTTGAACCATTAGCACCTGGAATCGATCCTTTAATGATCAAAAGATTCTTGTCTGCCATTACCTTTAAAATTTGTAGGTTGGCCTGCTTGCGTCTTTTGTTACCCATTTGTCCTGCCATGCGCATTCCTTTAAATACACGTGCAGGATAGGAACAAGCACCGATAGAACCCGGTGCACGAAGACGGTTGTGCTGACCGTGTGTAGCTTGTCCAACACCACCAAATCCGTGGCGACGAACAACCCCTTGGAAACCTTTACCTTTTGTGGTACCGGTTACATCGACGAATTCACCTTCTTCGAAAAGGTTAACGTCAATAGTGTCTCCTAAGTTAGCAGCGTCGAATCCTTTGAATTCAACCAACTTGGCTTTAGGAGCCGTGTTTGATTTTTTGAAATGACCTTTCAATGCATTGGGGGTGTTTTTCTCTTTGCGAGCACCGAATCCCAATTGAACTGCATCGTAACCATCTCTGTCTTGTGTTTTGACTTGCGTCACAACACAAGGACCAGCTTCTATCACTGTGCATGGCATTGATTTGCCCTCAGCACTAAAGATGCTAGTCATCCCGATTTTACGTCCAATAATTCCTGGCATATACTAGTTGTTAAAAAATTACACTTTGATTTCTACGTCAACTCCACTAGGAAGCTCCAACTTCATGAGGGCATCTACGGTCTTAGAAGAACTGCTGTAGATATCCATCAACCGCTTGTAGGCACACAATTCGAATTGCTCACGCGCCTTTTTGTTCACGTGTGGTGAACGAAGTACGGTGTAAATTCTTTTGTGTGTTGGAAGTGGAATAGGACCACTTACCACAGCACCTGTAGATTTAACTGTTTTTACGATTTTCTCTGCTGATTTATCGAGCAAGTTATGATCGTAAGATTTTAATTTTATTCTGATTTTTTGGCTCATCTGCTTAACTTTTTATGCTTTGACTTAACCTTTTGATTTTGCTACTACATCATCAGCGATGTTTCTTGGCGCTTCAGCATAGTGTGAAAACTCCATTGAAGAACTTGCACGACCTGAAGTGATGGTACGTAATTGCGTAACGTAACCGAACATTTCAGATAATGGAACGTCAGCTTTCAATACTTTCGCACCATTGCGGTCGTCCATCCCTTTCATCATTCCGCGACGACGGTTGAGGTCACCAACGACATCACCCATGTTTTCTTCTGGAGTAACGACTTCTAATTTCATGATTGGTTCGAGAAGAATTGGGCTACATGCTTTCAAAGCTGCACGGTAAGCCATTTTCGCACACAATTCGAATGATAAAGAGTCGGAGTCGACGTTGTGGTAAGAACCATCTAACAATTCAACAACCATAGCGTCGATAGGGAAACCTGCAAGTACACCATTTTTCATGGAATCTTTAAAGCCTTTTTCAACTGAAGGGATGAATTCGCGTGGAATGTTACCACCTTTGATGCTGTTGATGAATTCAAGACCTGTTTTCTCTTCGTTAGTTTGCGCTGAAATTTTAACGTAGATATCGGCAAACTTACCACGACCACCAGTTTGTTTCTTGTAAACTTCGCGGTGTTCAGTAGCGCCAGTAATGGCTTCGCGGTAGGCAACTTGAGGCGCACCTTGATTTACTTCTACTTTAAATTCACGCTTCAAACGGTCGATGATGATCTCGAGGTGAAGCTCACCCATACCAGAGATGATCGTTTGGCCTGTTTCTTCGTCGGTGTTGACGCGGAAAGTTGGATCTTCTTCAGAAAGTTTAGACAAACCAATAGATAGACGGTCTGTGTCAGCTTGCGTTTTTGGCTCAATTGCCAAACCGATTACTGGATCTGGGAAGTCCATAGACTCGAGAATGATTGGTGCATTTTCAGCACAAAGGGTATCCCCGGTTTTGATGTCTTTGAATCCTACAACCGCACCGATATCTCCAGCTCCTAATTCAGGAATTTGGTTTTGTTTGTTCGCGTGCATTTGGAAGATGCGAGAAATACGCTCTTTGTTGTCTGAACGTGTGTTCAACACATAAGAACCTGCTTCGAGTTTACCAGAATAAGCACGAACAAAACACAAACGACCTACGAATGGGTCAGTTGCAATTTTGAATGCAAGTGCAGAGAAAGGTTCGTCGTAAGATGGCTTGCGCGTAACTTCTTGGTCTGTTTTAGGGTTGATACCTGTGATGCCTTCAACATCCATTGGCGAAGGAAGGATCTCCATTACCATGTCTAGCATGGCTTGTACGCCTTTATTTTTGAATGAAGAACCACACATCATCGGAACTACTTTACCAGCGATGGTCGCTTGACGCAAAGCATCTAGTATTTCGCGTTCTGTCAAAGAGTTTTCATCTTCGAAGAACTTCTCCATGAGGTTTTCGTCGAATTCTGCAACTGCTTCAAGTAATTCTGAACGCAATTGACGCGCTTCGTCGATGATGTCTGCAGGAATTTCTACTTCTTGGAAAGTCATTCCCATGTCGTGCTCGTTCCAAACGATACCTCTCCAGTTGATCAAGTCGACCACGCCTTTGAAGTTGTCTTCTTCACCGATATTGATTTGAAGTGGAAGCGCGTGGCTACCCAACATTTCTTTTACTTGGCGGCAAACCATAAGGAAGTCTGCACCTTGACGGTCCATTTTGTTCACAAAACCAATACGTGGAACGTTGTAGTTATTCGCTAAACGCCAGTTGGTTTCAGATTGAGGCTCAACGCCGTCAACTGCAGAGAACAAAAATACCAATCCGTCGAGTACGCGAAGGGAACGATTTACCTCTACGGTAAAGTCAACGTGCCCTGGGGTATCGATAATGTTAACGTGGTATTTTTGACCGCGGTAGTTCCAATCTAAGGTAGTAGCAGCAGAAGTAATGGTGATACCACGTTCTTGCTCTTGCTCCATCCAGTCCATTGTGGCTGCACCGTCGTGAACCTCACCAATTTTGTGGCTTACACCGCCATAATAAAGGATACGTTCAGTTGTTGTGGTCTTACCAGCATCGATGTGTGCTGCAATCCCAATATTTCTCGTGAATTTTAAATCTCTTGACATTGCTTAGAATCTGAAGTGTGAGAATGCTTTATTTGCTTCAGCCATGCGAAGCGTATCTTCTTTCTTCTTGAAAGCAGCACCTTCTTCTTTTGAAGCGGCGATGATTTCAGAGGCCAAACGTTGAGCCATAGTTTTCTCGTTGCGTTTACGCGAGTAACCTATTAACCATTTCATGGCCAATGATGCCTTGCGTTCTTCGCGAACTGGAGTAGGGATTTGGAAGGTAGCACCACCAACACGACGCGAGCGTACTTCTACACTTGGCGTTACGTTTTCGATTGCTTTTTTCCATGTTTCGAGACCATTTGCGTCTTCGATTTTCTTTTCTACGATTTCTAATGCTTCGTAAAAAATACGGAATGCTAAACTTTTCTTACCGTCTAGCATGAGGTTGTTCACAAATTTAGTGACAACTACTTCTTGAAATTTTGGATCTGGTAGGATCGCAATTTTTTTCGCTTTTCTTCTTCTCATGATGTCTAGCTTTTAATTATTTCTGCTTAGGACGTTTTGTACCATACTTAGAACGACGTTGGCTACGGCCTTGTACTCCGGCTGTATCCTCAGCACCACGAACGATGTGGTAACGTACCCCAGGTAAATCTTTTACCCTTCCTCCTCGCACAAGTACTAATGAGTGTTCTTGAAGATTGTGGCCTTCACCACCGATGTAAGCGTTGACTTCTTTTCCATTGGTCAAACGTACACGCGCTACCTTTCGCATGGCCGAGTTCGGCTTTTTAGGAGTTGTCGTGTACACACGAACGCAAACACCTTTGCGTTGTGGACATGAATCAAGCGCAGCAGACTTACTTTTCTTCACTACCGCAGTTCTTCCTTTGCGAACTAATTGTTGAATAGTTGGCATAAAATACTCTTGTTTTTAATAATAAATAATAACCCCCAAACGCACTTTGAGGGGTGCAAAGATAACTATATATTTTTATAAACCAAGACCGTTTGAAAAATATTCGGCTATTTATCGCCTGATTTTCAAAAATAAAGCGAATCGATTAGCGATCTTCTGTTTTTATTTTGCTCAGTTATTTGAGTTGATAATAAGAATGAGCATGTAGGTTCCCACCAAATTCTAAATGCAACATCGGGTAGTAATTTCCATCTAACTTCTGAACTTTGTTCAATCTTTTTTCAAAATGTAATTGCGTTGCTAAGTTTGCTAATTGCGCTTCGTTTTTAGTTTTTATGTTAAAGGTTTGAATGGTATTCAGACACAAAATGACCTGTTTGAGCTGATTGGGATATAAATCGATAACATCTTGTTCGCTTAGTAGTTGGTAGCAATCAATTACTTGTGCTTCAAATTCAGATCTAGAAATCATTGGTGATTGATTTTTAGAAGTAAACATCGTTAGATAGTCAAATCCTCGGTCACTTTTCTTCAATATAAAGTTATTCCAGAATGCAGTATCATTGATCACATCAGACTCACCATCCCAGTTACTGATCTTTTGGAGGTGAGAATGGGCACAAGTTAAGAGCGAATAATAATTCTTGTAAGGCAGTGCGCTGAAATAATGCCAATCGTATAAATCAAAAGTACCTTGTTCATTTTCGAGTAGCACATAAAACTTAAAATCTTCATTTGTATAGTAGTAGTCGCGGTCTTGAGCTGAGCGGTGCTGCAATAACACCGGGTAGATGAAAGCAGTTTTTTCTGGGTTTGAAAGGAGGTAGTCCTTTACAATAGTAGGCTGTGTTTCGTTATCAAAATTATATTCGTTGATGTTATCGGCAGTGATACGTTGGTAAAAATTATCGTATTGGCTCGAGTCATTTAATAGCTGATTGAGTAGCGGCTCAACGTAAGTCTTGATGAGTTGGCTCGTTTCTTTGGATTGGCTGTCGCGTTGCAGCAAATTATTTTGAATGAAAGAACCTCCCCTTTCAAAATAGAATGCTACCCAGAGTGCTTCATTATATGTCAATTTAGGGAAGTCGGTCAATGAAGAACTGTAGAACATATTTTTGCCGGCGTTCAATTTTTCCCATGAGACTGTGTATTCCCCATTTTGTGTAATTTGAACTGCTCCGTTCGAATCGAACTGAATTTGCCAAGTCTTTATTTGGTAGACTGTCACTGTGTCTTCTGCCTCGCTACTATGCCAAAAAACATCTTGTAATTCAGATTGGGTGAGGAGCACGAATTTATTTTGGTCTTGGCTCATTAAAATACCTTTTACCTGATCCAAATTGAGTCCGCTAATCGGGAAACCGATAAGTTTGTTTTGCAAGTTACCGAGGCGTTCTTTTACGTAGTTTTCAGTACCTATTCCTTGATCCGTTAATTTAGCTTCGATTAATTCATTGCGATACTTCTCTGAAATCAATTTGTTATTTATCATGTATAGTTCATTAACAAGCCATTCTTGGTATGCCACTTCCTCATAAAAATGTTGCCAAAAGAAAAGCCATTGTGCTTCGGCTTGTTCCACTTCTATTAAACGCCCGGTGGCACAAGAAAAGTGCTTGCTTACCCTTGACGCACCCGTTCTATCTAAATCTGTGATATCCATATCTAAAGAAGTGGTAGATGGGCTTACCACTACGTTGCGAATATTGATTTGAATGTTTGGCTGACCGAGTGCTTTTAAAGCTACTTCTTGAAGGCTAATAAACACATTGTCCTCGAACAATTCGTTATATTGGCTGAAGATGTCAGTGATGGGGGTGTATAACGGCATATAATCTTTGGAATTTTCGGCTAGTTTTAGAATGAGTTCCAAATTGGCAACATCTTTGAGTCGCGCTTTTTTAATATTGTATTCGCCTGATTTTTTAGCCGCTTGGATTTTTTTCATTTCGTTCTTCATCAAGCTTTTTGTTTCTTCGATCATACCTAAACAAAGTGGTTCGGTAATTTGATGGTTTCCTTCGGTGGTAAACAAGAAATGGATGGCCTCTTGAGCCTGGCTAAAGGTGTTTACAAGAATAAAGAGGAGAGAAAGGAATTGTTTCATTTGTGATGTTTGAGTTGAAGTTAGCTAAGATGAAAATGATTGGAATTCAAAGTAACGATTTTTGAAAACAAAAAAAAGGAACCCTTTTGAGATTCCTTTCTAAATGGTGCAAAAGAAAGCAATTGATATTGCTTATCTGTATAAAGTAGCTTTCACCGCCTTCACAATGCGCTCTACGTTAGGTAAAGCTTCGTCGATGAGCGTTGGTGAGAAAGCAAATGGGGTATCGGTTTGGGTCACGCGTTGTACGGGTGCATCTAGGTAATCAAATGCATAGCGTTGTAGGTGATACGCGATTTCGGAGGAAATACTTGCCAAAGGCCAAGATTCTTCTACAACTACACAACGGTTAGTTTTCTTGATAGATGCTACGATAGTGCCGTAGTCGAGTGGGCGAATGGTACGCAAATCAATGATTTCTACACTGATGTTTTCTTTGGCAAGAACTTCAGCTGCTTCTTGGGCAATCTTGATGATTTTACCGAAAGTAACCAAAGTGATGTCTGTACCTTTTCTTTTGATGTCGGCAACGCCGATTGGAATGATGTACTCACCTTCTGGCACTTCGCCTTTGTCTCCGTACATTTTCTCAGATTCTAAGAAAACAACAGGGTCGTTGTCGCGGATGGCAGCTTTCAATAAGCCTTTTGCGTCAGCAGGGTTAGATGGCGTGATGACCTTTAAACCTGGTACGTGTGCGTAAAAAGCTTCGAAACTTTGGGAGTGTGTAGCAGCTAATTGACCTGCTGTACCGTTACCACCGCGAAATACAATCGGACAACCGTATTGGCCACCAGACATCTGGAGCATTTTGGCAGCAGAGTTAATGATTTGATCGGCAGCAAGGATAGCAAAGTTCCAGGTCATGAACTCTACAATTGGGCGCAAGCCGTTCATGGCTGCACCAACTGCAATACCTGAAAAGCCAAGCTCGGCAATAGGCGTGTCGATCACGCGTTTTGGACCGAATTCATCGAGCATCCCTTGAGACACTTTGTAAGCACCGTTATATTCGGCAACTTCTTCTCCGAGCAAAAATACGCTTTCATCTCTGCGCATTTCTTCGGACATGGCTTCTCTAAGGGCTTCTCTGAACTGTAGGGTTTTCATAGTGTCATTTTTACAATTAGCAAAATTACAAATAAGTCAGAAACTAAAAATGCTTATGCTACTTTAAGTGTTGCAATTTTTGATTTACTAAATTGTTGAGTGGCGTAGTCTAGATTGACAGATAAGGATTTTTTGGAAGAACTTGGCAGTTCGAACATAGCATCTGTGAGGATGGCCTCGCAAATGGAGCGCAGCCCTCTGGCACCTAAACCAAATTCCATGGCTTTTTGCACAATGAAATCGAGTACTTCTTGATCGAACTCTAGCTTGACGCCGTCAATGTCGAAAAGTTTGGTGTATTGTTTCACCAAGGCGTTTTTTGGTTCGGTCAGAATGCGTTTGAGGTCGGCTTCTTTGAGTGGCTCTAGGAAGGTGAGCACTGGAAAACGACCAATGAGCTCTGGAATGAGACCAAAGTTGCGGATATCAGTTGGGGTGATGTATTTGAGCAGCGAGTCTTGCTCTATGCTTTGCTCGTCTGCGGATGAAAAACCAATAGTTTGTCTGTTGACGCGGTTGGCAATGAGTCTTTCGATGCCATCAAAGGCACCGCCACAGATAAATAGGATGTTTTTAGTGTCGATGGAAATCATTTTTTGCTCGGGGTGCTTTCGACCGCCTTGTGGTGGCACATTGACAGTTGCGCCTTCGAGTAACTTAAGTAAGGCTTGTTGCACGCCTTCGCCAGAGACATCGCGGGTAATGCTTGGGTTGTCGTTCTTGCGGGCAATTTTATCCACCTCATCGATGAAAACAATTCCCATTTGAGCGTTCTCTACGTTGTAGTCTGCGGCTTGCAAGAGACGAGACAAAATACTTTCGACGTCTTCACCTACATAACCAGCTTCGGTAAGAACGGTGGCATCGGCAATACAAAACGGCACGTTGAGTAGCTTTGCTATCGACTTAGCAAGTAAGGTTTTACCAGTACCGGTTCTGCCCACGAGAATGACGTTTGATTTTTCAATTTCGACTTCATTTTCGCTGGTTTTTTGCTTGAGCCTTTTGAAGTGGTTGTAGACTGCTACAGCGAGAACTTTTTTGGCGTCTTGTTGACCAATGACATATTGGTCGAGGTGGGCCTTGATTTCTTGTGGCTTGAGCAAATTGAGCCCCTGAAAAGCAGTGCTTGTGTCACTCGGAGAGAGGGTAAGTTCTTCTTGTACAATTTTGCTTGCCTGGTTAGCGCAGGAGTCGCAGATATGACCGTTGATACCTGCAATCAGCATATTGACACCGGAGCGCGGCGAACCGCAAAATGAACAAGTTGTTTCTTTTTTAGCCATGTGTTATTTTGGATTGCGCAATAAAACTTCATCGACCATTCCATAGGCTTTCGCTTCTTCGGAGGTCATCCAGTAGTCGCGGTCGGAGTCGGCCCATACTTTGTCGAAGTCTTGTTTGGAGTGCGTGGCTATGATATCGTAAAGTTCTTTTTTCAACTTTTGGATCTCGCGTGCGGTGATTTCGATATCTGAAGCTTGGCCTTGTGCACCTCCGAGTGGTTGGTGGATCATGACGCGCGAGTGCTTGAGTGCACTGCGTTTGCCTTCTGCTCCTGCACATAGCAGCACTGCGCCCATTGAAGCGGCCATGCCTGTGCAAATGGTAGCGACATCAGGGCGGATGTATTGCATGGTGTCGTAGATACCTAAACCTGCGTATACAGAACCACCGGGAGAGTTGAGGTAAATTTGAATGTCTTTTTTGGCGTCAACAGACTCTAAAAACAAGAGTTGCGCGTTGATAATATTGGCGACTTGGTCATTAATCCCCGTGCCTAGAAAAATAATTCGGTCCATCATGAGGCGCGAAAAAACATCCATTTGGGTCATGTTCAAAGGGCGCTCTTCGATGATGTAAGGAGTCATTGAAGACTCGATATAGTGGTCCACGTTCATGCTGCTGATGCCCATGTGTTTGGTGGCGTATTTGCGAAATTCGTTGCTATCCATCTTTTTTTATTTTAGAGTCTCAAATTTAGTGATAATGGTTGGCTTTATGCCTTACTTTTCTTCAAAAAAAAATCCTGAATTCGTTCAGGATTTATAAAAGGATTTTAGTACTAGCTTATTTCACCAATTCGATAAAAGTAGCGTCGTTCATTAATTTGATGAACTCACGGTCTTTGCTTGCTTTTTCTTTGAGTGCAGCAT
>Ga0114968_10000055_pt1 | contig 99375 bp, 92 predicted proteins | sample M_130807_EF_Meta_FD_87020 | JGI IMG/M metagenome (GOLD analysis project Ga0114968, IMG submission 87020) | Freshwater microbial communities from Lake Montjoie, Canada to study carbon cycling - M_130807_EF_MetaG | ecosystem: Environmental > Aquatic > Freshwater > Lake | place: Lake Montjoie... | reverse complement strand
GTCATCCCACAAAAAAATGATTTTTCAAAGTAAAAACTTTGAGTGACATAACCATATAGCAAGATACCCGGTGTAAACAGCATAGACTGTATTGCCATGAAGTGATGCGACTGCACACCTTCAGAGGCGGCACTTTTATACATCCAGTCTGATAGGCCATAAAAGACCATGGCGATAAGAGCTAGTTGGATACTCTCATGCATAATTGGCCTTTAGCTGACTGATGTCGCGGGATATCCAATGTATGTGGATCTGAAAATAATGATTAATAAGCTGGATCTCGGTGTTGATTACGGATTTGATCAATAGCAAGTAATATTTCTTCGCTTAAAACGGTACCGTAGATATCTAGATTTTCATCTAATTGAGCAATAGAGGTCACACCAATAATGGTGCTAGCCACTTGCCATTTGTTATAGCAAAAAGCGAGTGCCATTTGGGTAGGCGTCAGACCATGTTGGATAGCGAGAGCGTTATATAGTCTAGCAGCTGTTAATGCGCTAGTCCTTCCCCAGCGCTGCTTGCGGATAGATTCATATTTGGAAATTCGGCTATCTGACGGCGCATGCTGGCCAGTTGTCCCAGATAAATCGTACTTTCCAGTAAGTAGGCCAAAGGCCAGCGGTGAATAGGCCAGTAGTGAGACACCTAAGCGGTAGAGACTTTCATCAAGGGCATTTTCTACAGTTCGGTTAACCAGGCAATAGACATTTTGGGTGGTAGCGATGCGAGGTAATTGATATTGCTCGGCAAGACGAATAAATTCGTGCACACCAAAGGGGGTTTCATTAGAAACCCCGATATAGCGAATTTTTCCTTCTTGCACAAAACGCCCTAGAGTTTCCAGTTGCTGGTGAATACTCAGCATTTGAAGATCATCTTTACTAGGATCAAAATACATCGTTCCAAAGGATGGTACTGAGCGATTTGGCCAGTGAATTTGATAGAGATCAATGACGTCGGTACAGAGTCTTTTGAGACTGCCGTGAAGTGAGTATTCCATATCCTTGACGGTTAGATCAGATCTACCATCCCTGAGCCAAGGTGTTTGGCCTCTAGAAGGTCCTGCCACTTTGGTAGCTAAGGTGATTTGGGATCGTTTAGAGGGATTTTTTTTGAACCAATGTCCAAGGATTGTTTCTGTCTCATTAAAAGTATGGGCAGTAGTAGGAACTGGGTACATTTCAGCGGTATCTAAGAAATGAATATTGCGTTCAAATGCACGATCCAGAATTTGGTGAGCAAGAGATTCTTGTACTTGTTGTCCAAAAGTCATTGTGCCAAGACAGACTGGGCTTACATGGAGATCAGTCTGTCCTAATCGGATAGGTATCATTTAGAAATTTGTCTCAAACAAAAGAATTTTTTTACAATTACCATTTCATATTAAACTAATTACCGTTATAACTCAAAAATAGACTATTTCAAGGAGACTTAAATGCCCGCATATTGGCTTGCACGTTCAAAAATACATGACCCAGTTGAATACAAAAAATATACTGATTTAGTTCCAGGAATCATTCAGCAATATGGTGGGAGGGTATTAGCTCGGGGCGGAAAATACCAAATTATGGAAGGGCCTGAAGACTTTCATCGTTTTGTTGTGATTGAGTTTGATTCTTTAGAGGCTGGTGTAAAGTGTTTTGAATCTCCTGAATATGTAGCAGCGGCGGCCTACAGGCGGGCTGGGGCTGGCGTCGTTGAAAATGTCATTATCGAATCTGGAGACGCCACAAAATAAAAAATATTCTAGATTTTATAAATATACCGATGATTAAAAAGGTAATGTTGCGGCAGGTTTAGCAGCGATAATTGCCTTTTTGAATTCTGCTTGGATACGCAGAATTGCTTCGTGAGTATCTGCTTCAAAGCGGATTACAACGACGGGAGTTGTATTTGAGGGCCTTGCTAAGCCAAAGCCATCGGGATATTCAACCCGGACACCATCGATAGTATTTATTGCCTCAGAGCTTGGAAAGCTAGCATTGGCTTTAATGTGCTCGAGTATTGCAAAGGGCTCACCTTCGGTGCAGGCTAGTTGTAATTCAGGAGTACAAATAGCATTTGGTAATTGGTTTAGAGTGGCATTTGGATCATCTTCTTTACTGAGGATTTCAAGAAGGCGAGCCGCAGTATAAAGACCATCATCAAAGCCAAACCAGCGATCCTTAAAGAAAATATGACCGCTCATTTCACCAGCTAAAGGGGCGCCAGTTTCTTTTAATTTTGCTTTGACAAGCGAATGGCCAGTTTTCCACATCAGTGGTTGGCCACCATGTTCTCTAATCCAGGGGGCAAGTGCACGGGTACATTTGACATCGTAAATAATTTGGCAACCCGGATTACGGCTTAAAACATCTTTTGCATAGAGCATGAGTTGACGATCTGGGAAGATAACTTCTCCATTTTTAGTCACGACCCCGAGGCGGTCGGCATCACCATCAAATGCCAGTCCCAGTTCACTGGTTGTTTGCGCAAGATTTTGGATGAGATCTTGGAGGTTCTCGAGGTGAGCGGGATCCGGATGATGGTTGGGGAAGTTACCATCTACTTCACAGAATAGTTCCAAAACTTCACAGCCTAGTGCCCGAAATAATTGCGCTGCAAAAGCCCCCCCAACACCATTACCACAATCTATCGTAATTTTCATTGGCCTAGCCAAATGCACATCGGAAACAATGCGCTGCAAGTACATCGGAAAGATATCGAAGTGGGAGCGCTGGCCTTGACCCTGCTTAAATGATTTATTCTGAATTTGCTGATAAAGGCCTTGGATTTTTTCGCCATAAATAGCTGCGCCACCGAGAACCATTTTGAAGCCGTTATAGTTTGGTGGATTATGGCTGCCAGTAATCATAATTCCAGATTTTGGCTTTTGTCCATTAATCGTTTGATTCGCTGCAAAATAGACCATTGGGGTAGCCACCATGCCAAGATCAATGACATCGATACCGGTGGACAGAAGACCCCGCGTAAGCGCCTCTAGTAAGTCTGGTCCAGAGAGTCGGCCATCTCTTCCAACAGCAATTACCGACTCCCCTAAATCAATCATTTGGGAGCCAAAGGCTTGGCCTAAACTGAAGGCTACAGACGCATCCAGGGTTTGATCGATGATTCCGCGAATATCATAAGCTTTAAAAATTGAGGGGGAAAGTTGCAAAGTAGACTCTCTTTAAGTGAATTTTTATTATTATAAGTAAGTAAAGCATTTTGATCAAAAATTGATTTGAAATACATGAATGATTTTTTAAATTGGTATGATACAGGCTTATTATTTTTTGGCTGTTTGGAAAGAGTTTAAATGAACCTATGTGTTAGAAAAAATTACCGCCATCAATCGATTTATCTGCAACTTAGTTTTAGTATTCTGTTCGGAATTTTATCTTTCGGTGTTATTGCGGCAGAAAAGTATCCTTCCAAGCCAGTTCGAATCGTGGTTGGTTTTGCAGCAGCTGGTCCAGTGGATAACTTGTCTCGAATCATTGCGCGCCGTTTGAGTGTCCGACTAGAGCAGCAGTTTGTTGTCGATAATCGACCTGGAGCAAGCAGTATGATCGGTGCGCAAATGGTCGCTAGTTCAGAGCCAGATGGATACACTTTGTTAATGGTCGCTTCTACACATGCTATCAATCCGAGTTTGTATAAGAAAATCGCATTTAATACTGAAAAGGACTTTACACCCATTAGTTTAATTGCCGAAAATCCTTTTGTGCTGGTGGTGCCGAGTAAATTAAAAGTGAGTACCTTAGCGGATTTGATTAGCTTAGCAAGAAGTGATGTAAAGCCAGTTAATTATGCTTCTGCAGGTATTGGAGGTTTACCTCATTTATCAGCGGAATTATTTAAATTAGAAGCAGGAATTGAAGCAAATCATATTCCTTACAAAGGGGCAGCTCCGGCATCGGTTGATTTATTGGCGGGCCATGTTTCTTTTATGATAAATAATATGCAATCCGCCTTACCTTATATTAAGGATGGACGATTGAGAGCCTTAGCAGTTACTTCTCCAGAGAGAGTTTCATCAATCCCAAATGTGCCAACTTTCAGGGAAATCGGTTACAAAGGACTACAGATTTCTGGTTGGTATGGCTTGCTTGCCCCAGCCGGATTGCCATTGGATATAGTGCAGTTATTGAATCGCCAAGTACAACTCATTTTAAAAGAAAAAGAGGTCATTGCCGAGATTAAGTCGGATGGAGCAGAAGTTATCATGAGTACTCCAAAAGAATTCTCAGACCGAATACGTGATGACATGATTAAATGGTCTGTAATTATTAAATCAGCGGGAATCAGTCAACAGTAATGTCTAAAGAAATCATTCATATAAATCCTGAAGTAGGCTTATTTTGCCAAGTCGATAATTTTTCTGATCCTTGGTTAGAAGTGCCCACGATTATTATGGTTCATGGCTTTGCAGAGAGTTCTCTAGCTTGGTATGCTTGGGTACCTTTACTAGCCAGAAATTATCGAGTTATCCGGTTTGATATGCGTGGGTTTGGACAGTCAACTCCGATGCCTACAGAATATACCTGGACAATGGATTCTTTATTAGATGATATTACAGTTGTAGCGAGTCATTTTAAGGTAGATCGATTTCATTTAATTGGTGCTAAAAGTGGTGGCTCATTAGTTCTTCAATATGCCGCTAAAAATCCTGAAAAAGTGATTTCAATCATTTCTGTTACGCCACCTGTTGTAGGCGCAAAAGCTGTTCCTGATTGGCTTAGACAAATTCAAGAAGAGGGCGTGAAAAACTGGGCTCGTTCTACGATGCCAGGGCGCTTGGGCAGTCTTGCTAGCGAACAAGAGATAACTTGGTGGGTTGATCATGTGCAAGGGCTAACGCCAAAATCGACCTTAATTGGATATCTGCAATGGGTTCCGAAGTTAGATTTAAGAGAAGAGGTATTAAAGGTTCGCTGTCCGTGTTTGATTATTTCGACCTCTGGTAATGGACTGCGGACTGTGGAAAGTGTTAAGGAGTGGCAATCGCAAATGCAGCATTCCAGTTTATTAGTTATTGATGGCGATGCTTGGCATGCTGCTGCTGCCTATCCGGAGCAATGCGCAATTGCTGCAATAGAATTTTTAGAGCAATAACAAAGCTTGTCAATCAGTATAGAATTTTAGGAAAATACCCCCAGGTAGTTAAAGTGGGGATGTTATAGTTGAGAAAAATAAATACATAAGGAGAGCACAATGGACTCACGGACAGTCATATTCAAAAGTAAGCTATTGATTTGCCTTTTTTCTGTCGTTTCGTTATTGAATATTTGCGTATACGCTCAAGCGCCAGCGAGTCAGCAGACTGGCTCTAATTGGCCGAATCGCCCCATTAAGGTAGTAGTACCAGCATTAACGGGCGGACCTGACACTTTAATACGTGTTTTAAGTCCCTATCTGGCAGCAGGTTTAGGACAACCGATTGTCGTTGATAACAAGCCAGGCGCCAGCGCTGTTATTGGCACAGATTATGTTGCTAAAAGCGCACCAGATGGATACACCTTTATGGCTGATTCTTCTGGATTTGTTGTTAAGCCTGGGATTGTAAAAAAATTGCCTTACGACACAGAAAAAGATTTTATTCCAATTATTAATATGGCGAGCAATATGGGTCTTATGTTGATCGTTCACCCATCTCATCCAGCCAAAAATTTGGGTGAATTTATTGCCATGGGTAAAAAACCAGAAACCAACTTTTCTTACAGCTCTCCCGGAGTAGGTAACACCTTGCATTTGCTTGGTGAGTTATTTCTCAATCAAGCTGGCATCAAAATGACGCATGTTCCATACAAGGGGGGTGCGCCGGCGGCAACTGCTGTTGTTGCTGGAGAAGTCACAACGATGTTAGCCCCGATTCAAGTATCAAATAGCTTTTTAAAAGCTGGTAAGTTGCGAGCTTTAGCCTATACCTTGGGCGAGCGAACACCTTTTTTTCCGGATGTTCCAACTTTTAAAGAGTTAGGGATGACGGACTTTGTTACTGAGGGTGGTTGGTTTGGTGTATTTGCACCCGCAGGAACTTCTCCTGTAATCACGAATCGAATGCATGTTGAGTTAAAAAAAGCCTTGACGCTACCTGAGGTTCGAGAAAAGTTATATGGTCTTGGGTTTTTAGTAGTTGCAGAGTCGCAAGAGCATTTTCGTAATTATTTTTATGCAGAGATTAAGAAATATGCTGAAATTGCAAAAAAATCAAATATACAAGCGGAGTAAGTTACATGAGTCAAACTATTGAGAAGTCTTGGGATAATTACACAAATCGGTTTTTAGCTGAGGGTGTGCATTATGGTGATATTCAAAAAATGCGCCAGTTAGTAACTGATTGGGATGGTTGGTGTGCTGGCTGGCTGAATTTTGCAAAAGCAGCGGAACAAAGGGGTAATCTTGCCTTAGAAAAAAACCATCTGTTAACTGTAGGGATGGAATATGCGAGAGCTTCGGTGTACGCCTGTTTTGGACACTATTTGTTTTGGCATGCACCCGAAGAGAAGCGCATAGCGCATAACTATTCAGTGCAAATGATGCAAAAAGCGGCGCCATACTTATCACCGGCCTTAATTCCAATGAAGATTCCATATGCTGGTATTGAAATGAATGCCTATCTGCGTTTGCCGGTCAATCAAGAAGGGCCTTTTCCTGGTGTAGTTTGTTTAGGTGGCTTAGATTCTGGCAAGGAGGAGTGGTTGGTGATGAGTGGCTTATTAGCTCAAAGGGGTATGGCTGCTATCTTATTTGATGGCCCTGGCCAAGGCGAGACTTTTTATCAAATGAAGATGCATGCAAACTATACCGACGCTGTTAGTGCAGTAATCGATTATGCGACTCAAAGATCTGAAATTATTCCAGACCGAATTGGTTTAATTGGAAGAAGCTTAGGAGGATATTATGGGCCTAGAGCGGCCGCTTTAGACCATCGAATTAAAGCCTTAGCGGTTTGGGGTGCTTTTTATGACTTATCAAATTATGCAAGTATTCCAGCACATACTTTGGAAGGATTTATTTACGTTACTGGTTCTAAAAATCTCGATGAAGCTCTAGGATATATTCATAGTATTAATTTAGAAGATGTTGTTAGTCAGATTGTCTGTCCGATGTTTATCTTGCATGGTGGCAAGGACATTATCACACCGCCTTCGAATGCTACGCGCTTAGCTCAGGGGGCTAGCGGCTTGGTAGAAATGTCTATGTGGCCAGAAAGCGGTCATTGCAATCATGATATGGCGCATTTTTGTCGACCCGCTATGGCAGACTTTCTGAAAGATCATTTGTAAGGGGGTAAAGGTAGTCATCATGATTCTTGATGACTCATTAATCCTTAACAGGCATTCGGAAGCCTACGCTACAAATATCTAATTTTTGCTGTATTGTTAAATTCTACATAAAATCAGGAATTTTCAATATTTTATAATTACTATATTAGCTAAAATTATTCAGTTATTGTTAATTAATACACTTCTTAAAAAACGACTTATTATGAAAAAAAATTGTTCACTACAGATAGCAGGCATTTGTATGCAATTTTTTTGTATATCTTTTTTAGCGGCACAGACAAATTCAAATGAATTAAATAACCTAGATGAAATGGTTGTTAGTGCTAGTCGATATGCCCAGTCTCCTTTTGAGACAGCCGCCTCAATTGATTTGATCAATCGAGAGCAAATTCAAGATGGACAGGCGATGATTCATATCTCTGAGTCCTTAGGAAGAGTGCCAGGTGTATTTGCCATGAATCGGCAAAATTATGCTCAGGACGTCATGATATCCATTCGGGGGTTTGGTGCGAATTCTCCATTTGGCGCAAGGGGTATTCGTGTTTTTGTAGACGGTATTCCAGCAACGATGCCGGATGGACAAAGTCAGTTATCGCACGTTGATTTAGGTTCAACGCAGAGTATTGAAGTTTTGAGAGGGCCGTTTTCGGTATTGTATGGCAACTCTGCGGGCGGGGTAATTAATTTCTTTACAGAAAAAGGCAAACCTGGCACTGAGATTACCCCGTACGGGTCTTATGGATCATTTAATACGAGCAAAGTGGGCAGTAAAGTAACTGGCGCCAATGACCAGGTCAATTATGTATTGGATGCCAGTGCGATGCGCACTGATGGATCTAGGACTCATAGTCAGGCAAGTCGTGATAATGAAAGTGCTAAATTAATATTTGGGAGTGGTGATACGCAAATTACTTTAATTGGTAATCGTGTTTCTTTGAGTGCTGAAGACCCGCTTGGTTTGACCCTAGCTCAGTTAGCAAGTAGTCCTCAGGGAGCTGGGAATAATGCTGAAAAGTGGAATACGCGTAAAACGGTGACTCAATTGCAGGGCGGCGTTGAATTAGTTCAAAAAATTGATTCTGATAACGGCCTTAAATTAATGGTTTTTTCAGGTACTCGTAACCAATCTCAGTTTCAAGCGTCGACTACTACTGCTGTTGTAAGTAATGGAGCTTTAAGCTTAGACCGGCAATTTGAAGGTTTTGATGGGCAATATCAATATCGATCTCAACTTCAAGGAATGCCTGTGAAGATAACAACTGGGATTAGTTATGGAAATGATCGAGATCGCAGTAAGGGTTACTGTAATTTATTCGGTGTTTTAACAAATTGCTCTGGTAAGACAACGAATATTTCTGCTGATGCTAATTATGTTGCAACTAATTTCGATCAATATGTTCAGCTACAAGTAGACCCTACAGATAGCATGAATATGACAGCTGGAGTGCGGCATACAGATACTGAAATAAGTGGCAATGATAATATTGGAACGTCATTCAGTCCGACTTCCAAGGCGTATCGGCGGTTCATGCCAATGGCATCCACAAGTTACTTACTCAACGCATTGAATCGACTATATGTTTCAGGAGGTTTGGGATATGACACGCCGACACTCAATCAAATTAAATATACCTGCGCAACTAACTGTACAACAACAACTAATACCTTGAATTTATTAGAAGCTGCAAATACCCGTCAATTCGAGTTTGGCTATAAAGCAATTTTTCCTGGTCTAGGATATACCAATGTAGCATTATTTACAGCCCAATCTGAACACGAAATTGTTGCTCTAGCAAACGTGAGTGGTAAAACTGTGTATCAGAATGCCAATGCGACAAAAAGGCAGGGCATAGAGTTTTTAGGGCATTTTGATATGCCTTATCAACTGGCAAGTAATTTAAGTTATACCTATACTAAAGCGATCGTGAGTGAGGACTATGCGACGCAATCAAATGGAACGATTGTTTCTGGTACCAAAATTCCCGGTGTTCCTCAGCATAAATTTTTTGGTGAAGTCTTTTGGAAGCCCAGGGCTGAGTCGATCAATATTGGTGCCGAATTGATCGGTATTAGTAATATGTATGCTGCGGATACGAACGTAGCGAATTCGAATTCGAGTGGTTATGTTGTTGCGAATTTACGGATGATTGCAAAGCAAAAATGGCAGAATTGGACTTTTACAGAATTTGCCCGGATTAATAACTTAACGGATGTTTATTACGTCGGATCGGTCATTATTAATCAAACCAGCTCGCAATATTTCGAGCCTGCTCCCGGTAGAAATTGGGTCATTGGTGTGCAGGGATCTTTTAAACTTTAAGAAAGTTATAAGGGTTATTACTAGGCAAAAAATGCTTATTTTTGATTTCCAAACTTCTTTAAAGAGTGTATTGTTATGTATAAATATTCATACATTTATAAAAAATATATGTTTATGATTAATATAAAAATATCACTCAAGAGGAGTAAGTTTTGAAAAAATTGATACTTTCGGCTATGGCATTATCACTCGCTATGCCTTTAACGGCCCAGCAAAAACCTGACGAGCCCGCTCCGCCACCAAGGTGGAAACAGGGCATGACTCCTGAGCAGGCTAATTCAACCCTACACCCTTTTGCGGCAAAATTAACAGGGGTCGAGATTAAAGATCTTCAAATGTCTAAGCTTAAAATGCCTCCTGGGTTTAAGGCTGAGGTTTGGGCGGAGGTTACTAATGCGCGTTCTTTAGCTGTTGGAGAAGCTGGGACAGTTTTTGTAAGCAATCGGGATGCAAATAATGTCTATGCGGTTACTACTAAAAATGGCAAACGTGAAGTAAAAGTGATATTAAAAGGTTTAAATGTTCCTAATGGTATTGCAATTATCGATGGCACTTTATTTGTGGCTGAGCGGCACAGAATTATTAGATATGACAATATTGAGAGTCGGTTAGATAACCCTCCTGAGCCAGTTCTTGTTGTTGATGGTATTGATCCTACGAATGGCCCCGGGCACTTTTGGAAGTACTTAGCAGCTGGGCCTGATAAGAAACTCTATTTTAATATTGGTTCTCCGCAAAATATTATTATGCCAAGTTTTATTCAGGCGTCTATTATGCGAGTTGATCCGGCTACTAAACAAATGGAGAGAGTTGCAACGGGTGTTCGTAACTCAGTTGGTATGGCATTTCATCCGGTTACTAAGAAGCTTTGGTTTACTGAGCATGCTCGGGATTGGATAACAGATGATTTACCCCATGATGAGCTCAATGTGTTGTCACGTGAAGGCGAAGACTTTGGTTATCCATCCTGCCATCAGGGAGATTTACCTGATCCAGTTTATGGGAAATTTGGATCTTGCAAGCAATTCACGCCTCCAGCTTTGAAAATGGGCGCACACGTCGCTCCTCTAGGGATGCGTTTTTACACTGGCTCAATGTTCCCAGCTGAATATAAAAATAATATGTTTATAGCACGCCACGGCTCTTGGAACCGAACCATCAAACAGGGTTATGACGTCATGCGAGTTGTACTAGATGCAAAAGGTAAAGTGATTAAATATGAGCCATTTTTAAGTGGATTCTTAGTTGATGAAAAAGCTGATCCACCAATGTGGGGAAGGCCAGTGGATGTCCAAGTAATTGCAGATGGTTCCATGTTGGTTTCGGATGATTACAATGGTATTATTTACCGGATCAGTTATAGTAAGCCTGTTGTTTCTGCTGCTGTTAAATAAAGGGTTTTAGATGCGTAGTGCTTTAGTATTTTGCAGAGCCATAACTGCATTTATCGCAGTTGTGGCTTTTTCTTTAACTAGTTTGGCTTCTTTAGCTGCTGATCTTGAAGTAGGTAAAGCAAAAGCACAAGTTTGCATAGCATGTCATGGGCCAGATGGAAACTCAATCAATCCAGAATTTCCATCATTATCTGGTCAGCCTGCACAAGCAATTTCTACAGCACTTTTTCGCTTTCGAGAAGGTAATCGTAAAAATACAGTCATGAGCCCCTTTGCTGCTGACTTATCGAATCGAGATATGAATGATATTGCAGCCTATTTCGCGTCGATCAAAAGGGTTAGTCAACACGTAACTCAACCAGTTAATTCAGCTTTAGGACCAGAGTTAGCCAAAAAATACAATTGTACGCAATGTCATGGACCTGAATTAAAGGGTTTACAGCACATTCCACGGATTGCTGGTCAGCAGTACAATTTTTTAATAATGGCAATCAGGGAATTCAAAGCCCAAACTCGTTCAGACATGGACGGCAATATGTCTTCTGCCGCTTCGATTCTGTCTGACGCAGATATTGTCGTTTTAGCCGATTATATTGCTGCTTTAGGTGATAATTCACGCCCCTGAATTTTCAAGTATCATCCTATTTATAAATAAAAAATAAGTTTTTTTGGAGGCAATATGTTTCATGCACTTTATCAACTGATAGCATTATTCTTTTTTGGATTTGCAGTTCATCAGGTTCAAGCAGCGGACAATTTCGCTGATAAGATTCTCCATAATGGGAAAATCATTACGGTTGATCAACAATTTCGAATTTCTCAAGCAATCGCCATAAAAGGTCAGCGAATCTTACAAGTTGGCAAGAATAGTGAAATTGAATTACTCAAGGGACCACAAACAGAAGTTATTGACCTAAAAAAGAAAACAGTCATACCAGGCTTGATTGATAATCATGCCCATTTTATTAGAGCGCCTGAGCATGATGAACTACGTTTTGACGGTATAACTAAGCGCCAAGATGCTATTCGCATGTTGACTCAGCGAGTTAACGCTGCAAAACCTGGCGAATGGATTGTTACTTTAGGCGGTTGGTCGGAAGATCAATTTATAGATGATCAAAGGGGATTTACGAAAGCCGAATTAGACCGGATAGCTCCCAATAATCCTGTAGTTATCCAAGCTATTTATTTACGAAGTTATTTAAATACTGCAGCAATGAAAGCTATACCTATTGATGCAACCACCCAAGATCCTCCAGGTGGAAGAATTATCAAAGGTTCAGATGGCTTGCCTTCGGGGGTAGTTCAAGGTCCTGGAGGAGTCGCTTTTGTCGCTGCTCAAATTCCGTTACCTGATAAAGAGGGCTGGAAAAATAATATTCTGAAGTTAATTTCTCAGATAAATGCTATGGGGATAACTGCGTGGTATGACGCTGGTGGTCGAGGAATTGATGAGCGGCATTACTCCGCTTTTCAAGATTTAGATAATCAACAGTTACTCAATGCCCGAGCATTTTGGACCACGATACGTCAACCGAGATCGCCTCAAGCAGTAGATGGTGTTTTACTCGAGATTGCTAAACATAAGCCATTTCAAGGCTCTGATTATTTTGAGAATATTGGCTGGGGAGAAACCGTTTATGCACCCGCTACCACCAATTTGATTCGTAGCGATTTTCGGGTACGTGAAGAGGATATGGTGCAAGTCCGCAGGATTGCTCAGGCTGTGGCTGATCAGGGTATGTTTTTAAATGCACATACGGAAATGGAGAATTCAACGGACGGCTTTTTAACCCAGTATGAGGCTGTTAATCAAATAAAACCCATTAAAGGCTTACGTTGGGTATTTTCCCATTTAGACCAGGTAACACCAGCACAATTACTGCGTATGCAAAAATTAAACATGTTTGCTGGATTACATACTCGTCCATTAATACAAGGAGCTGAGATGCACCGAATACATGGTGATAAAGCTTGGGATATGCCACCCTTTCGAAGGGTACAACAAAGTGGTGTGGTTTGGGGCTTAGGATCTGATGCCACGGCGGTTACGACATCGAACCCTTTTTATTCGCTTGATTTCGCGGTGACTGGACGGATGGTTGGAGGGCGTCGTGTTAATCGTCAGACTGTAACGCGAGAAGAGGCATTGATAGCGCATACCAGAAGTAATGCGGCATTTATTTTTCAGGAAAATAATTTAGGAAGCTTACAAGCAGGTAAATATGCTGACTTATTGATTTTAGACCGAGATTACTTAACTATTCCAGCTAACCAAATTAAAGATATTGTGCCGCTTGCAACCATGGTTGGTGGAAAGTTTGTGCATAACAAATAATGGGCTCTGAGCATCATTGCATGATGGTGATGATTAGAGTAAGGCTTCTATCTTTTTACGAAGACTATCTGGCGTTGTAGTTGGAGCAAATCGCTCGTTTGGTATACCCTCACGATTGATTAAGAATTTTGTAAAATTCCACTTGATAGCGGTACTTCCTAGTAAGCCTGGGGAGGCCTTTGTCAGCCATTGAAAAAGAGGGTCTGCCTTTGGGCCATTCACTTCCACTTTGGCCATCATTGGAAAAGTCACTTGATAATTCAGGGTGCAGAACTGAGTAATTTCTTGATTGGAACCAGGATCTTGACTCCCAAACTGATTACACGGAAACCCCAAAACCACGAAGCCTTTTGCTTGGTAACTTTGGTAAAGTTCCTCAAGGCCTTTGAATTGTGGGGTAAAGCCACATTTACTCGCTGTATTAACTATTAACAAGGGTTTGTTTTTGAAGTCTGAAAACTGGACAAGTTGACCAGTGATATCCTTGGCGCTAAATTCATAAATAGTTGACATTGTATTTCCCTCTAAATTATTGAATAAATTGTAGTTTAGCTAAGCGGGAATAGAGTCCGGACTGAGCGAGCAGTTCTTGATGGGTGCCTTGGGCTTCGATTTTTCCCTCATTGAAAACCACGATTCGGTCGGCTCGCAGAATAGTAGCCAAGCGATGCGAGATGATGATTGCAGTTTTCCCTGGTAATAGGGCCGATAGCGCGTTTTGAACTTCCCGTTCTGATTGGGCATCCAGAGCAGAGGTTGCTTCATCAAGTAATAAGATTGCCGGGTTTTTAAGAATCACTCGAGCGATAGAGATACGTTGCTTTTGTCCGCCCGATAGGCGCACTCCTCGTTCACCTAAAAAACTTTGATAGCCTTCTGGGAGGGCGCTAATGAAATCATGAGCGTATGCCATTTTAGCTGCTTCGATCACTTCTTGGTCAGTAGCATTTAATCTGCCATAGCGAATATTTTCCATCGCTGAACTAGCGAAGATGAGTGGCTCTTGCTGCACGATACCAATCTGTTCTCGTAACTGGTCGACTGGCCATACGCCAACTTCTTTTCCAAGAATACGAATTTCACCAGAATTTAATTGATAAAACCGCAGTAGTAGGGAAAATAAAGTAGTTTTTCCAGCACCAGAGGGGCCTACTAATGCATAACTTTTTCCATTTGGAATCGTTAAGGTTAATTGGTTGATCGTGTAAAAGTCAGGCCTTGTTGGGTATGAAAACAGTACGTTATTTAGTTCGATTGCATTAAGTTGTGCATTTTTATCCAGGGAGCGGCTATACAAAGACGCATGATTTTTTTCTTGCTGTGTTTGTTGGTTAAACGGTGCATAAATGATTGGCGAGGAAATAGCAGGTGGAGCTTGGATTAACTCTACTAGTCTTTCGGTAGCCCCAGCGGCTCTTTGTAAATCCCCCCAAACCTCGGAAAGGGAGCCGATGGATCCTGATACCAACGCCGCATATAAAACAAATTGGGTTAGTTGGCCGGTGGTTATATGCCCTGCGCCAACTTGCAGTGCTCCGACCCATAAGACAAGAACAATCACTCCAAAGGCTAGAGCGATTGCTAGGGCTGTTAATAAGGAGCGAGTTTTAATCCGGTTTTTGGCGACTTCGAAAGCCATTTCAACAGAGTCTTGATAACGTTTAAACTCAAATTTCTCTCTAACAAAGGCTTGGACAGTTTGCATTGCTCCAAGAATTTCGCCAGCGATTGCGCTTGAATTGGCTACTTCGTCTTGGCTTGCGCGCGACATTTTACGAACTTTTCGGCCATAAGCCCAAAGAGGTAAAACGGTTGCAAATAATAACAGTACCATTGTTCCAGCAAGCCATGCACTGGTTGCTAGCATCATCGCAATTCCGCCGAGTGCCATGACTGAGCTTCGTAACGCTAAAGAAATACTTGTGCCGACTAGTGTTTGAATAAGTGTTGTATCACTTGTTAGGCGAGATAGCACTTCACCACTTTGAAGTGTTTCAAAATAGGTAGGACTTTGCTTCAGCACATTTTGAAAGACATTTTCTCGAATATCTGCAACCACACGCTCCCCTAGCCATGACATTAAATAAAAACGCGTCGCGGTACTTAAAGCTAGTACGATTGCAATGATTAGAAGATAGATAAATGGTTCATGAACTTGATCACTAGTCAGTCCAACGTCGATCAGGTATCGAAAGGCAAGGGGCACCGATAAAGTTGCACCAGCTGCAATAAAGACAAAGAGAATTGCAAGCGCCCATTGCCACCGATAAGTTCTAAAAATATGGGATGTATTGAACCAAGTTTGAATACTACCAACAGCAGTCTGTTTTTTCATAAGCGAATTACAAAGATCATTTAGATGAATAGATTGAAAACTTGCATAAATATCATCCTAGGTTGCAATTCTGCTTGATGATCTTTTAAATCCCAATTAGTAAGGGGTGTTTGGACATGCCACAGTCACTCACAGGTTCAATTCGATGCATAAAAATCAGTACAGTGATTAGGGCTGTCGCAAGGAGCCACCCTATTCTACTGCAAACGATTTAAATTATAGAATCCCTTCATCCATTTCACATGAATGAGGCTAAAGATGTTTTTAATTAGCTATTTTGGCAGATAAGTCTGGTGGTGGAACTCCCCAAGCTATTTAGAAAATTGTATGAAAGGATTGGGCTCTGCGAAGTCGAATTGTTCACAGCAAAAAAATGATAGGTGGTGAGTCGTCATAGAGGACCTTTTAAGCTTTTACAGTACTCTAAAAAGTTTTTGCTACTCGTTGATAAATTCTTTTTATGATGTTGAATAAGATAAAGATTTCGAGTTAGTTTGGGTAGTGGCGTTTTTAATTCAATCAGTTGCTTGGATTGTAATAGATCCGCGACGACGTATCTTGATAGGCAGGCTATTCCAAGTCCTGCAACTGTTGCGTGTTTAATTGCCTCCGAATTGCTAAACTCACCCGCTGGGGCAAGATAATGCAGATGCTGAATTAGTAATTGGTCCACCGCTTCCCGTGTGCCAGATGAATTCTCTCGTAAAAGCCATTTTGCTTGGCTGAGCTGCTTTAAAGTTATTTTTTTTTGAGGATTATTTTTTACGAGGCAATGGTTTAGGCCAGCAACGATAATTAACTCATCATCGAACCATTTTTCGACGAGTAAATCAGCCTCGTGGCAGGGACCTTCGATCAATCCAAAATCAATTTCATAATTTGCGACTAAAGCAGCAATAGATGCAGAGTTAGCAATTTCTATTTGGGGATATAAATGAGGAAGCATATATTTCCCTAAAATATGAGGGAGTAGATAGTTCCCAATGGTTGTGCTAGCACCTATGTGGATAGTCAGTTGAATGTGATTATTATTTGACTGAAAATGGTCTTCAATCGTTTTAACACCATCTAGAACTTGTCTTACTTGGGGTATGAGTTGCCGGCCATTTTCATTGATAATGAGGCGTTTTCCGATCCGGTCAAATAATTGTACATTTAACATGGACTCGAGTTCATTAATCGCTGCGCTAGTAGCTGATTGCGATAGAGAAATTGACTGCGCAGCTGCAGCTGTACTGCCATATTGATGGACTGCCAAAAACAGTTGTAATTGTCTAAAAGTGATACGCATATTAAATAATCATTTTGGTTTGGATCTAATTAACCTATTTTACCGGTTAATAATACAATAATTAAAGGTTTTACAAATGGTTTTCAAGCCTGTAAATTGCTCCTTTATAAATAGATAAAAAAGATGAATTAGATGCCGATATCTGAGGAGTGGAGGGGACGAACACCTGGGTTGGGGATGGCTTTATTACTTGGCTGTTTGGCAATGCTTATTAGTTCGCAGTTCCTTTGGCTTGGCCAATTTGGTCTGAGTATTTTAACTATTGCTATTTTGCTGGGTTTTCTGTTTGGCAACATTCCAGGCCGGGCACCAAGCCCCATATTTTTCTCAGGATTTAATTTCGCTAAACAAAAAATCCTTCGACTAGGCATTATATTATTTGGTTTTCGATTAACATTCACCGATATCGCAAGTGTTGGTATGGCTGGGATACTCATTGATCTTTTGATAGTCACCAGTACCTTTTGTTTGACGTGGATCATTGGGGTACGTTTCTTAGGTATGGACCGAGTGACTGCCATGCTTATTGGATCGGGTTGCTCGATTTGTGGAGCTGCAGCGATTCTAGCGACGCAACCCATCTTACAGGCACAGAATGATCGCGTCACAATTGCCATATCAACGATTGTTATTTTTGGAACGATTGGGATTTTTTTATATCCTGCAATTTTTTTAGCAATCCGAGATCTAAATCTTTTTTTTAGTAATGAGACCGTATTCGGTATTTATATTGGCTCTACGATTCACGAAGTTGCCCAAGTAGTTGCAGCCTCGGGCGCAATAAGTGAGGACGTAACGGGGAGTGCAGTCATTACAAAGATGATTCGGGTGATGATGTTAGGGCCGTTTTTGTTAATTTTGTCTAGCCTATTGGCGATAGAGCATCAGCAACTGATTGCCAAAGAGGATCGGGCTCAAAGTTTTAGAGGCTGGATGAATCAGTTACATATTCCTTGGTTTGCAGTATGGTTTATAGTGGTGATTTGTTATAACTCTTTTGTCAGCTTACCAAATACTTGGATCCATGGTGTTGTCGTACTTGATAATTTACTCTTAGCGATGGCCATGGCAGCACTTGGTATGACTACTCAGTTTCAAGTGATTGTGAAAGCTGGTTTACTACCCCTACAACTTGCTGCAATTACTTTTATATGGTTACTCGTTGGAGGGGCACTGATTAATTGGGGTATTACAGTGCTATTGAGTGCTAATATTACGAGCTTTAATGACTTTTTCCCAAGTGACCGATTCATTTCGAATTTGGACTTCAAATTCTTTTGGCGTGTTTAGAACTGGCGTCAGCCCATTGAGATCAAGACTAACTTTCATCGCCTCGGAATTTACTGCATTCATTGTCGATGCATAAATTCTTTCTACAATCGCATTCGGCGTGTTAGCAGGGACTGCTAATCCAAACCAACCCGTACTCTCAAATCCAGGTAGACCACTTTCAGAAAGGCTTGGAACATTTGGCAACTGCTTAACAGGTTTAGCCGAGGTGACTCCGATGGCTTTAATTTGGCCAGATTTAACAAAAACGGCACCTGCAGTCAGGTTTGACACCATAAAATCAATTTGACCTGAGAGGAGGTCATTTAGTGCAGCAGACTCGCCTTTATAGGGGATATGTGTACTGGAAATATTGGCAAAATAGACTAGATTTTCCCCAGCCATATGTACTTGAGTCCCAATACCAGCACTGCCAAAGTTAAGTTCCTTAGTTTTAGCCAGGGCGATAAATTCTTGTAAGTTTTTTACTGGAAGTTTATTACTCACTACAAAGAGCATTGGCCCACTAGCAACATTCGTAATATAAATAAAGTCTTTGCTGTAGTTCACAGGAGCTTTTTTATAAATAAACGGATTAACTGTGAGCATACTGCCTGAAGCTAACATGATAGTGTAGCCATCCGCAGGGGACTGTGCGACAGACTCAGCAGCAATATTTCCACCAGCGCCAGCTTTGTTTTCAATCACAACACTTTGGTTGAATTCTTTAGTTAATTGCTGGGCTAGTAAGCGTCCTAGTACATCGGTGGTTCCCCCAGCCGCGAATGGGATCACCATTTTAATTGGCTTACTGGGCCAACTTTGAGCCTGAATACTCATTGAGGTGCCAACAAAAAGAGTGAGCATCAAGACTGCTGAGCAATTATTCCGAAGACGTTTTAGTAAGATTTTCATACGAGTCCTTTGGTTAGATATAACTGACTGGAATGGGAAGGCTGGTGAAATGATTTTAGTTGAGTGAGTATTTATTGCAAATCATACTAGCTACTAATTAAACAATTTTCTATTTTTATACTTTTTTGTTGTGGAATGCTATTAGGGTAAACCGGTATATTTTTTTTATTTGAGTAATCTAAGTCATCTATATAATATAGATATGTTATCCATTTTAATTACTGAATTTATTACGCGTCAAGCGCTCGACTTTTTAAGTCAGAAATATGCGGTTATTTACCTACCAGATTCATATAGCCGTCGTGCTGATTTACTTAAATTAAGTAGCGAAGTGGACGCCATCATCGTCCGTAATTTAACTCAGGTAGATCAAGAGTTACTTTGTATTGCGAAGCAATTGAAAGTTGTTGGTCGTTTAGGCGTTGGGTTAGAGAATATTGATTTAGATTATTGTAAAAATCACGGTATACAAGTTTTTCCAGCAACTGGCGCGAATGCTCAGTCAGTTGCTGAATACGTAGTTAGTACGGCAGTTGTTTTAATGCGTGGCTTATTTGTGGCGACGCCATTAACAGGCAGTGGTCAATGGCCACGATCTAAATTCATTGAGCAGCGTGAGGCCTATGGAAAAACTCTTGGAATTGTAGGTTTAGGTAGTATTGGTAGAGAAGTAGCTAAGAAAGCGTCAGCTTTTGGTTTTCAGTGTGTGGCTTATGATCCGTTGATAGTCGGTACAAGTGTATCGATTGATCAACTAACTATTCCACTACTCGGCTTAGAGAAACTCTTGAATCAGAGTGCTGTTGTGACTTTGCACTTACCCTTATTAGATTCTACGAAGGGTTTATTTTCAGGTCAAACATTAGATTTGATGCAAGATGGAGCATTTCTAGTGAATACCTCTCGAGGGCAAATCGTAGATGAAAAGGCGCTTGCCGATAGACTTCGAAGTGGACGTTTAGGCGGTGCGGCAATGGATGTTTTTGCCAAAGAACCTGCAAAAGATTTAAGTCATTTTGCCGGTATTGAAAATATATTTCTAACGCCCCATATTTCTGGTGTGACTGTTGAGAGTAATGACCGAGTGTGTGATGTAGTTACCCGCTTAGTTGATCAAGCTTTAGGAAAATTCGCATGAATATGTCTTTTCAGGAGATGGTTGATTTAGCTTCGCAAGGATTAATATCCTCTGGAGTCTCGAAAAGGGCTGCTGTACAAACAGCTCAATTTTTAGCCTTAGCTGAATGTGACGGAATTGCTTCACATGGGCTGGCTCGAGTTGCCCAATACGCAAGTCACGCTAAAAATAACCGCATTGCCTTACAAGCTAAGCCAAAATTACTCAAGCGCCATCAGGCGGTAGCTTTGATTGATGCTGGTGATGGCTTAGCATTTCCAGCATTGCGATATGCAACAGATTTATCAGTCGAATTAGCGCATCGTTTTGGAATTGGATTGGTTGCAATTACCAATAGTCACCATTTTGGGGTTGCAGGCCACTTTACTGAAGCGAGTGCTAGGGCTGGTTATATTTCTATCATGTTTGGTAATACCCCTGCCGCAATGCCAATGGTTGGTGGTAAAAAGGCTATTTTTGGAACGAACCCAATCGCCGCCAGTTTCCCCGTAAGTGCTAAGGATCCCTTAGTTATTGATATGTCATTATCGGCAGTTGCTCGGGGGAGGATTTTGGTAGCTGCAAAAAAAGGTGAGTCAATTCCCCATGGCTGGGCATTAGATGCATCTGGCCAACCCACGACAGATGCTCAGGAGGCTCTGCAAGGACTAATGGTTCCTCTAGGAGGCGATAAAGGTGCCTTATTAGCCTTGGTGGTTGAACTACTGGTAGTTGGGTTAACTGGTAGTCGGTTTTCATACGAAGCTGATTCATTCTTTTCGGCGCATGGCAACCGACCTCAAGTTGGGCAGTTAATCATCACAATCAAGCCGGATTTGGCTGGTAAAAATATCTTTAACCAGCGCCTTGCAGAGTTTTTAGCTGTTTTATATTTAGATAGTGATATTCGGCTACCTGGCCAAAGGCGATTTAAACAGCGATCATTGGCAATGAAAAATGGTGTAGAAGTATCTGAATTACTGATATCAGAAATTCAGATGGGTATGAAATGATGTATAGAATGTTGAAAACTTAAGGAGATCAAGATGATTCATTTTGTAGTGCATGAGCCCAACGATAGTGTTGGAGTTGTTGTGGTTGAGGGAGTTCAATCAGGCACAGATCTAATTGGATGGGTGATGGATGGGGATTTAACACTACAGATGAAGTCTGAGAGTGATATTCCGATTGGGCATAAGATTTCCTTAAAAGATTTTAAACCTGGTGATACTGTTTTGAAATACGGAGTGGATATTGGAAAAGTTGTTGCTCCAATCAAAAAGGGCGAGCATTTACATGTTCAAAATGTGAAAACGAAGCGCTGGTAGTCATTTGCTGGTAGTCATTTGTTTAGTCAACACAATCCTATTATTTACTAAGAGATCAAGAAGATGAATTTAAAAAATACAAACTTTATGGGTTACCGCCGTGAAAATGGGCGGATGGGGATTAGAAATCATGTCATTATCTTACCCTTGGATGATTTATCCAATTCAGCCTGTGAGGCGGTAGCTAACAATATTAAAGGCACTATGGCCATACCGCACCCTTATGGCAGATTGCAATTTGGGGCAGATTTAGACTTGCATTTTCGCACGCTCATTGGTACTGGTTGTAATCCAAATGTCTCTGCCGTCGTAGTTATTGGCATTGAGCCGCAATGGACCGAGATTGTTGTGAATGGAATTCGCGCTTCTGGTAAACCAGTTGAGGGGTTTTGGATTGAGGGTAATGGGGATATTGCTACTATTGCGAGTGCTAGTAAAGCAGCCTATTCGATGATGAAGCATGCCTCTAAACAGCAACGTGTAAGTACCCCGTTATCCGAATTATGGGTTTCGACGAAGTGTGGTGAATCGGATACGACTTCAGGTTGTGGATCAAACCCGACAGTTGGGAATGCTTTTGATAAGTTATACGACATTGGTTCTACGCTCGTTTTTGGTGAAACTACAGAGTTAACTGGTGGTGAGCATTTAGTAGAAGCGCGGTGCCGAACAGATGACATTAAAAAACAATTTAAATTCATGTTTGATCGTTACCAAGATATTATTGAGCGCCACAAAACAAGTGATTTGTCTGATTCTCAACCGACTAAAGGCAATATCGCTGGTGGTTTAACTACGATTGAAGAAAAAGCTTTGGGAAATATCCAGAAGATTGGAAAAAAATGTATGGTGGATGGCGTTTTGGATAAAGCAGAAGCGCCTAAAATGAGTGGTTTACATTTTATGGACTCCTCCTCTGCGGCTGCGGAGATGGTTACACTGTGCGCCGCATCCGGTTTTGCTGCGCACTTTTTCCCTACTGGTCAGGGAAATGTTATTGGTAATCCAATTTTGCCTGTAATTAAGTTATGCGCTAATCCAAAGACTGTTCGAACGATGTCAGAACACATTGATGTAGATGTATCTGGATTATTACGGCGTGAGGAAACTATGGATTCTGCTGGCGATAAGTTATTAGATTGCTTACTAAGAACTGCTAATGGGGAACTAACTGCAGCAGAAATTCTTGGTCATCGTGAATTTGTACTAACGCGCTTATATGAATCAGCGTAAAGAGTCTTAGAGATTGGCAATGCGATCGCTCAATGCTTATGAAGAAGTAAAACTAAAAATTACCGAGGATGTAGTGCGCGGGCGTTTTTTGATGGGAAAGGCATTACCTGCTGAAAAAGTATTATCAAAAGAGTTCCAAGTATCTGTTGGTACTTTAAGAAAAGCAGTTGATGAATTAGTCGCAGAAGGGGTCGTTATTCGGCGGCAAGGGATTGGAACTTTTATTGTTGAGCATAATTTAAAAAGATTACTTTATTATTTTTTTCATGTTGTGCGCCACGATGCCAAGAAAAAGTTCCATCCTCAAGTTGTTCTTGAAACATTTGATAGTGGCTTTGCAAGTGCTGAGGAGGCGAGTAAGTTAGCAATTAAAGATGGCTCGCCAGTCTGGCGTATTGTGAACTTACTACAACTGGATGGTCGTTGCGTGATGGTCGATCAAATTACGTTAGAAAAAAAACGTTTTAAAAAACTATCTAAAGAAGAATTTATTCATCGGGAAGGTAGTATTTATCAGTTATATCAGATGCATCATGGTCAAGTTGTTATTAGAACCAGTGAGCGTTTAAGAGCTAGTCATGCTAGTAAGCGTTTCGCTGATTTTCTAGGAGTGAAGCCAGAGTCTGCAGTTTTAATAATCAGACGAATTGCTTTAAATATTAAAGACGAGCCCATTGAATGGCGGGTGTCGACTTTAAATACGAAACAACATGAATACTTTAGTGAATTAGTAGTGTAATGTAGAAAAATTAATATAAGGAGAGCATTAAATGGCAGCAGAACAAAAGCAGGTACGAGTTGGCATTGTTGGTTTAGGACGTTGGGCGAAAGTATTAACCAAAGCATCCAAGCAATCCACCAAAATAGATATTGTCAGCGGATATAGTAGATCTGAAGAAAAAAGATCGGCATTTGAGACAGAGATGGGCGTTCGTCCTGTCGGAAGTTTAGAAGAGATGCTCGCTGATCCGACGATTAGCGGCGTCATTATTACAGTTCCTAATGAACAGCATCGTGCGATTGCTGAAAAGGTCGCTGCAGCTAAAAAACATGTTTACACTGAAAAGCCGATTGCGCATAATTTAGAAGATGGCTTAGAGATTGCTGCTTTGGAGCAAAAATATGGCGTGACAGTTACGGTTGGTCATAGTGCGCGTTTGATGGCTGGAATCCGCATGATTAAGCAGCGAATTGATGCGGGGGAGTTAGGTACAGTTGCATTTATAGAAGCTAACTTTTCGAATGAACGCGCTCTGGAGTTAACGCCTCAGACTTGGCGTTGGTATAAAGACAGGGCGCCTGGAGGCCCCTTATCACAATTAGCGATCCACCACTTTGACGTTGTCCATTATTTAGGTGGCGCCATGTTAGAGGTCAGTTCGATAGCTTCTAAACTTTCACCAGTTGGTGCTGAGGTAGATGATCAATCCATGACAACTATTCGTTTTGCAGATGGCAAATTAGGATATGTTGGTTCATGTTGGACATCTCCTGGTATTTTTTCAGTGCGTGTTTTTGGATCAAAAGGTCTGATGCATTATGAGATTGATTTTGGTACTTGGGATACTCCGCATTTATTGCACCTGAGTTCAACTTTGTATATCCAGAGAGGTAAAGACGGCTATGGCAAAAGGGAAGAGTTAGTCGTTCCTGAAAGTGATATGTTCCGAGCAGAATTAGAAATGTTTGCTGACAGTTGTGTTTCTGGAAAATCACCTGAGTTATCGGCGGATAATGCAATTACCTCATTAGCGGTTGTCAATGCTGCTCTCAAATCCATTGAGAGAAAAGGGCAGGCGGTGACGTTAGATGAAGTGATGGCACAGTATCAGAGATAGAAGAGATAGTTATTCGAAGTCTTATTTTTCCTCAGTAAAGAAGTCTTGATTAATTTTTTTGGAGTGCTATCTGATGTCAAATTTACCTAGCCGTTATTTTTGGGAGTTAACCCAGCCTGAAATAGCGGAGCAGTTTAAAAAGAATCCCTTTGTTATTCTGCCCGCTGGAAGTGTTGAACAACATGGACCACATTTGCCAACTGGCACAGACATATTTGCATCGAACGTCATAGGCCACGCGGTAGCAGAGCGCATGGATGGCATTGTTTTACCTGGGGGACCTTTAGGCGTTACCCCGATGCATATGCCATTTGAGGGAACTATTACTTTGAGCCCTGAAACCTATATGAGCGTTGTTGTAGAGACGTGTGTTTCAACTGCCAAGCACGGCGCAAAATACCTGATGATATTAAATTGGCATGAGGGGAATATTCCTTCACTCGCTATTGCTGCTGAGAAACTGCACCGTGAACATGGCATGACTGTGTTGATTGTGCAGGCTTGTTATGTTGCTGCTGAGTTATATGGTCATGATTGCGGTGGTCTAACACACGGTGGAGAAATTGAGGCCCTAGCAGTTTTAGCGCATCGTCCTGATTTGGTTCATTTGGACCGAATCGATTATTCTTCCGATCATCAGCATGGTCGGAAATGGGATAAATTACGTCGAACGCATAGTTTTCAGCCAGTTTTAAGAGATATTCGCACGATTGCTGCAACTGGCTGGTATGGATCTCCGCAACATGCGACAACAGAAAAGGGTTTGCGGATGTTAAATGATATTGCTGATGCCATTGCTAAAGAGGCAACTGAGTTATTTAAGATGTTAGATGAGGCTGAGGGTGGTACTGCTGAGATCAAGCATTTGAAAGTGGGTTAATCATGGCACAAGTTATATCGCAGGCCAATGCCAGGGACTTGGGGCTACCAGGTAGAAAATCTCTCGAAATTATTTCTGGAGGAATGGGCGCGCAGGCGGCAACTCTGCGACTAGTCGAGATTCCAGTTCCTAAGCCAGGAGAATCTCTTCGTGGGCCACACTATCACACGAATTACGAAGAATGTATTTATGTATTGTCTGGCCAAGGTTGTACTGAAACTGATACTGGCAAACATCCGCTAATAGCTGGTGACACGATTTTAATACCGGCAGGTGAGGCTCATGTTACTCGTAATACAGGAATTGAATCACTCATGCTGTTGTGTTTTTTCCCAACGGCGCAAGTAACTAATTTAGAAAAGGGCAAGATTTAATGCGTAATGAAGTATTGTGTCTTCGCCCTGAAAAGGACTTTACTCGGGTTGGTGCACCTGCACCCAGCACCTTGAGGGTTCATTATTTATCGCCAGATGATGCGCAGGTAGGGTCATTACTCAGGCAAGTACAGGCCCTAGTTATTCCTGCTGTTGGTAAGCCATTACCGAAAGAATTATTTGAAAATTCAAGTATCAAAATTGTGCAAGTCACTGGTGCGGGAGTTGACCGACTTGATCAAGTTGCGATGAAGAGTCTTGGCATACCGATAGCGAATATGCCTGGAGGCAGTAATCAAGCTGTTGCAGAATATGTTTTAACGAGTGCGCTAGTTTTATCAAGAAGACTCATGTGGTCAAGTCATGAAATTCGTCAAGGTAATTATTCAGCCTTTCGTTCAAGAATGTTAGCTGATAATTTGGCTGGGTTAGAGGGCCAAACGATTGGGTTGATAGGGCTGGGTGTAATTGGATTAGCAGTTGCTAAGGCATTTGTAGAATTTGGCTGTCACGTTCGTTTTTATGATTCAATGCCTAAAGATCTCGAATTAGCAAGAAAGTTAGGTCTTGAACTAGTTTCTTTAGATCAAATTCTTGAAGAGTCGGATATCATCAGTTTACATGTACCCCTATTACCAAGTACTCTAGGGATGATTGGTGATGCACAAATCCGTCAAATGAAACCTGGAGCGATTCTTATTCAAGCGGCGCGTGGGGGTATTGTTGATGAAAAAGCCTTAGTAGCGCATTTACAAGCAGGCCATCTTGGTGGAGCCGCTGTTGACGTATTTCAGGTTGAGCCAATCGCGGATGATAATCCGCTATTGTCATTAACGGGTGATGCAAACGAAAAGCTTTTATTAACACCGCATATTGCAGGCGTATCTCGGCAATCATTTACCAATTTATTTCGTGGTGCTTGGGAGAATGTAGAGCGTGTTGTTGTTCAAGGAGATCAGCCTAAGCATCAAGTTTTTTAAATAAATCATTAAAAAAATATAACTAGGGAGATAAAAATGATCTATCGATTCATGAGTATGATTGGTTTAAGCATTATTTTATTGAGTAATGCCGTATACGCGCAGCGAGCTATGAACGCAGATGCGGTGAAAGATTACCCAAATCGACCCATTCGCATGATATTGCCTAATGCTCCGGGAAGTTCCAACGACGTTCTTGGGCGAATATTTGCTACTAAACTTGGTGAGGTTATTGGGCAGCAGGTGATTGTTGAAAATCACGCTGGAGCTGCCGGGCTGATTGGTATGGAGATGGCCAAAACTGCGTCTGCAGATGGTTATACGATCATTTCAACATCTCCTGCATCAATGACGATTTTGCCTAATATTCGTAAGAAATTGAATTATGACCCATTAGGAGACTATCAGTTCGTATCTTTATATGCAGTCTTACCGAATATGTTGGTGGTTAATCCCAGTTTACCGATTCAAACTGTACAGGACTTAATTAAATACTGTAACGCTAATCCAGAAAAAGTCTATGTTGCCTCGGCAGGGCCAGGATCACAGAGTCACTTAGCAAGTTTATTGATGCAGGTGAGCGCTAATTTTTCATCCATTCATGTACCCTATAAGGGGGGCGGAGCATCTGTTCTAGCGGTGATGACTGGTGAAGCGCAGTGGACTATCACTCCTGCTTCCTCGGTCATGGGACATGTTCGTAACGGTAAATTACGCGCTGTTGCTCATAGTCTTAGCCAAAGGTCACAACTCATGGGAGATATTCCGACGGTGGGTGAGACGATTCCTGGATTTAGTTATAGTGCATGGAATGGCATTGTGATGCCCAAAGGTGTTCCGATGGCTATCGTTGATAAATTTCGAGCATCGATGATTAAGACTTTAAACCTGACCGAGGTCAAAGATTTACTTGGCAAGCAGGGTGCTGAGACCTTCACCAATACGCCAGAACAATTTCGTACATTAGTTCAAACGGAATTAGAGAGCACCGCGAAGGTTGTCAAGGTATCTAATTTGACGATTGATTAATTTTTTCCCACAAAGCCTTTTCGGAGGGAGTGAGGCGATCGGCTGCTAGTTTAGAAAATTCAGCTTGATTAGTTAGAAGACCAAGTTGCCTTAGTTGTGCTAGAAGAATTTTGTAATGTTCTACAGCATATTCCGTATTTTTGGCGATTTGATGAATTGGTAGCTCAGCTTGCGGTTGTTGACTTTCGTGTTGAATTTCATGGATGATATCGTTAATTTCATGATGGGTAAGGTGCAGTCTTTTAGCTTCATCACGAATGAATTGAGCCTCATGGTGGTTGATCAAGTCATCCTGTAATATTTTATAGATTTCACGCTTCATTTCTTCGCGTTCTTTATGGAGTTGGTCGCTAAATGCAGAAGATAACAAGGCTGCTGGGATTGCAAAAATACCAATTCCTAATAAAGCTAAAATCATTGTAGTAAAACGTCCCATGGGGGTGATAGGGGAGATATCCCCATACCCCACAGAGGCGAGGGTGATGACTGCCCAATAGATAGATTGAGGAATATTTTCATATTTATCTGGCTGAGCCTCATGTTCAAAAAAGTAGCCCAAACATGAAGTAAGAATCACTAGCAACAGCATAATAAAAATAGACGCACATAAGACAGGCCATTCTCGAGCGATTACTTTGCGAAGTGTGCTTGTTGCTCCACTATATCTAGTGAGTTTGAGCAGGCGCAACAGACGAAATACTCGTAAGAAACGCAGATCAACGATATGGTGGAGAAATACTTCAATGAAAAATGGAAGGATGGAGAGTAAGTCAACAATCGATGAAAATTGTTTACCGTGTTTTATTCTGCCAAGAATAGGATGGCGAAAACCTGGTTCTTCAACACAGCTATACATACGCATGCAGTATTCCAGCGAAAAAATCGCAACGGCAATTGTGTCAAGGACAATAAAATGCAAATGAAATGTAAAGTGGATTGAGCCAACTGTTTCTAGAATGACAGCAAAGACCGAAATGATGACCCAAATAGCGATAAAGGTATCAAAGATTTCGTGCAGTTTCCCACCGAAACTGCTTGGAAAAACGAGGGCGTGTATTTTTTGACGAAAACTTCTATGCTGATTGAGTTCAATAAATTGTATATAGGCTGGAATTAATACGCGAAAAATTTTAAAGATTCTTAATAGCCTTAAAAAGCGTAGGATACGCAGATCAATGGGAATAAAAGCCTGAAGAAAGAAAGGAGCTATCGCTAGTAAATCAATTAGCGCAAAAGGACTTTTGATAAAGCTGAGTCTTGGATGCGTTTTATTACTAAATTCATTATCCTCTGGTGCCAGATATAGGCGTAATAAATATTCGATTAAAAATATGACTATAGAAAATAGATCGAATATTAAAAAGAGATTTTTATAGGGCTGATAAATTGCTGGAATATCTTCTAAAAAAATTGCAAAGATATTGAGTATTATTAGCAGTGCAATCCATCGATCAAATGATTTTTGATAGTTACCCTCAATATTCGGATTAAAGAGCCAGGCATACAGAGTTGCTCTCAAGGGTAAATTGGGATCAATTTGAGCAGTTTGATTTGAGATCAAAATATCTTCAATTTTAAAATCTTTTACAGGTTTACTCGTTTGATTAGTCATTTCATATTCCTAAAATTCAAAATCACCAATCAGGATTGGGTATGAAGCATGATCACAAATGAAGATACGAAGTTGTTGTTTGAGATCAATCGGGTCGCTATCAAGCAGTGGTTTAAAGATATTTTGGTTTGAAATAGTATTTGGGGCAGGTAGTATTTTGAGTATGACTAATGCGCCAGCTAAAGAGGGATCTGCCGAGTCACATTTTTTTATAAATTGTACGGGTTGATTAGTGTATGGATTTCGCAATTGACCAAGCGGCATATCAGAGGATGTTAAGCTTTGAAAACACTCTGCCCAAGTAGTTTGGTTCTTTTTATCAGATTGTTGAAGTTCTTTTTTAGAGGGTGATTTTTCAACAGGGTCTAGTTGATTTGGTTGGCCTGCGCAAGCAGGTATTTTGTAGGAGGGCTCAAAGCGCTCTTGGCTTGCCTGGCTAAGCCAGTCTATCCAAGCCAAGCCATTCGCTTTGACTATTTCCGTTTTAAGACCATTTTTAAATGATAGTGACCCAGTCCAGATGACAAGGGTCAGGATAAGAATTACCCATAAAATGAATACAAGATTCCATAAATTTAGTTTAGTACTTACAGAGGACGTCGAACTTGAATTACGATTCATAGTTAAAGACGAGGTAGAGGGCTGAAAGCAGTTAGACAGCTTGACTTGCCAATGGTGACTGATTTTCGATGAACCTGCAACTCTTTATTCACCTGTAGTGCTAGATGGGTTGTCTAATAGCAACTCATCCTAGTATTACAAGTAGATACGAGTTACTTTAGAGCGACTGCATTACCAAGGTTTGGTAGCCAAGTTGCTAGGCTTGGGAAAAATACAATAAAAAGAATCGCCGATAGTAGGGCAATCCAGTAGGGCATAGAACCCCTAAATATTTCGCCATTTTTTAAGTTGGGCTCACCCATCACGGCCGCTTTGACGGTAAAGACAAGTATGCCAAAGGGCGGTGTTAGCAGTCCAGTTTCAATTGCTAGAATACCTATAATAGCAAATGCAATTGGATCAAATCCAAGAGCTACCGCCAAGGGAGCAAAGACTGGGACTGTTAGAAGAATGATCGAAATTGAGTCAATTAGACATCCCAAAATAAACCAAACGACGATCATCATTGCAAGGATCACCAGAGGAGATAGGCCGGTACCGATAAAGAATTCTTTAGCGGCACCTGTTAGACCAGTCATCGAGAGTACGCGTGAATAAAGTTGCGCAGTTACTAGCAAAATCAAGAGCGGCGCAGAGGTTCTTCCTACGGAGATAATCGCCTCCATCATTTCAGAGCGTTTCATGCCGCGAGCTATGGCCAGAATAAGTGAGAGAGTTGCACCGACGCCAGCGCCTTCAGTGGGTGTAAAAAATCCTAGCCAGATACCACCAAGAACTAAAACTACGAGGGCAATAATGCCAACCGTACTCCAAAGGATTGTGCGCATGCTCACTTCAGGTTTAGAGTCTTCTTGATCTTTTGCCGCTTGCTGAATAGCGGGTAAGTTAACGCCTTCACCGACCCGGTGGGGTTGGGTTTTGGCTACCCAAATAATATAAATAATGTACAGAGTAACAACAATGAAACCTGGGATGATGCCTGCAATAAATAGTTTACCTATTGCTATTTCAGTTAAGACGCCCCAGACGATCATCAGTACTGATGGAGGAATTAACATTCCTAAACAGGCACTACCAGCAATACATCCCAAGGAAAACTGCCTCTCATAGCCAAAACGCTTCATTTCTGGATAGGCTATTTTTGAAAAAGCGGCGGCAGCTGCAATCGATACTCCAGTCACAAAGGCAAAAACAGCATTCGCTAATACGGTTGCTACGGCAAGTCGACCTGGGATACGCTTCATTGAGCGGTTAATGAGAGCAAATAGATCACTTGCTGCACCACATTTTGCCAAGAACTCCCCCATGAGCATAAATAGGGGGATGACAGCAAAAACATAATCACGCAGCGCCTCGTAGCTTGTATTAGAGACAAAGCTAATCATGGCATGTAGATCACCAGTCAGAAGATAGATTCCAAGCATACTGGTCAGGCCAAGAGATATAGCTATATGAACTCCACTAAACACCATCACAAGGAGTGCACCAACTACAATCATCATTTCTGTTGCTTCGTACATAATCTATTTTTTCAGTGTGAGGATGAGTATTGCTCAGGAAGATCGCCTCGTAGACCGTGCGCGATATGTTGGATGACCATTAAAAAGTAGCTCACACTAGCCAAGAAAGTACCTAAAACAAGTACAAATTTAGCTGGCCAGACAGGCACTCGAAGAGCCCCTTCGCCTTCAAACTCATTAGCCATAAAAGCATGTAAAGCGCCATCAGAGGCACCGTAGCAAATAATTGCAAAAAAACACATACCAGCTAAAGCACCAATTGCTGCCATAACACATTGGCCTCTAGCACCCAATTTACTGGTAAACATATCAACATTGAGCATACCGCCTGAGCGAATTGCAAAACCCGTTTGTAAAAAACAGATAATTACAATCGACAGGGATACTAGTTCAGTAGTACCTTTAATGGGGCTATTAAAAAGGACTCTTCCTAAGACGTCAGCAACTACTAAGAAGCAGAGCAGGAAAGCTAAGACAGCCGCAATCACTAAAAGTGATTTAGTGATGCGGTCAATTAGGTTTTGAATAAATAGCATTATTTGATTTCGTAACGAACTGGCCACTTATGTCCAAGTTTTTCAGCTTCTTCGAGAGCGATTTTGAGGACTGTAGAAGCTGGTAAGCCTTGCTTATCGAGATCTGCCGCATGAGATTGTGGCCATGGCTTTAATGAGTTAGCCCAGTCAAGTCGAACACTATCCGGTAGTGACTTAACATTCACACCTAAAGTTTTTAGTTGAGCGAGTTGTTTAGGATAGTTTTCCTCATTGACACTACCAGTTTTTGCTTCAAACTCTTTAGCGACTTCGACAATAATATTTTGAACTTCTTTTGGGAGGCGGCTAAAGCGATTTTTATTGATTGTTAAACCGTGCCAAGTGATCGCACCAAAGCCAACTTCTGTATAGTTTTTTGCGACTTCATGAAGTTTAAAGTTTACCCATGCGGATGGAAACATAATCCAGCCAAAATAAACGCCAGTTTGCATCGAAGTATAAGCCTCGGGTAATGCAGACTGAACTGGGACTGCGCCAGCATATTCCAGCCACTTTAAGTTCAGACCTGCGCCAGCAATCTTTTTACCTTTGAGGTCATTGATGGTACTCCATTCAAAAGAGGTTCCCAGGTTATAGCCATTATCGGCAATCACCGCTAGGAGACGTTGGTTGTATTTATCTTCAAAGACTTGGGAAAGATAAGGCACTTTGTTGTAAACAGCCCGCGCCATTTTGACACTTTTCTCTGGGCTCATTGTCCCAAAAGGTAGCATGACTTGAAAAGCGTGTAATGGCAGGTTTGACGGTTCAAAGCAAAAACAATATCCACCAATATCTACGACGCCCGACTGCACACCTTCGAGAGTATCGGCAACCTTGACCATTGCTCCACCGTAACCTTCAATAAATTCTACTTTATGCTGCGTTTTTTCGGCCACACGTTTCGTGACTTCCGGAACAAAAAATGTTGTCATAAGATTGACGTAGGTATTGGCAGCAGGATGGCCTGAAGCAATACGTAACTTAAATGTTTCTGCTTGGGCAGTAGCAGCCCCTAAGGATACTAAAAGTCCAGCAAGTAATGATAATTTCATGGATTTAAACATGGATACATCTCCTTTTGAAGTTACGGAATGATGATACTCGAACCACTTGTACGGCCTGACTCAAGATCTGCATGCGCTTGAGCGATGTCAGCAAGGGGGTAACGCTGGTTAATACGAATCTTTAAAACGCCCTTAGCAACTAGATCAAATACGCGATTAGCAGATTGACGAAGTTCTTCGGTTGAGGCCATATAAGTGACTAGAGTCGGTCTAGTAAAGTAAAGGGATCCCATTTTTTGGAGTGTACTAGCCGGCATTGGGGGCGGGGCGCCAGTGGTTGTTCCAAAAGATACAAAGTATCCCCTTGGCGCTAAGCTATGCAAAGACTGCTCAAACGAGTTTTTACCAACGGAGTCAAATACGACCGGCACACCATGACCATTTGTAATTTCTTTTACGCGCGCGGTTACATCTTCTTTTAATCGATCAATACAGAACTCGTAGCCATGGGCTAATGCTAGGGCAACTTTTTCAGGGCCGGCTGCAACGCCAATCATATGCGCCCCAAGATGCTTGCCCCATTGGCCAGCTAATAGTCCGACGCCTCCTGCTGCGGCGTGCATAAGAACGAATTCACCGGCCTTAACCGGGTAGCATCTTTCCATGAGATATTCAACGGTCATTCCTTTTAACAAGAAGGCAGCTATTTCATCATCAGAGATATTCTTTGGGGAGTGTAATAATCGCCCACTGGGATAGTTTCGATGGGTAGCACTTGCCCCTAGGGCTGGTCCGCTCATATAGCAAACACGATCACCCACTTTGAAATCGTGCACCTCAGGTGCAATTTCTTCAATGATGCCAACTGCTTCTGTACCAAGGCCTGAGGGCATTTCAGCAGGATATTGACCTGAGCGGATATAGACATCCTGAAAATTCAGACCAATTGCTGTGTGGCGTATGCGCACCTCTCCAGATTTTAAAGGTGGTAATTCTAGATTTTCGATACAAAGGACTTCTGGACCACCTGCTTTATGGATACGAACAATTTGCATAAGATAATATTTTTAGTAGTAAAGTTTAAAAATGATTCAAGAAAAAATGCTTTTAATATGAGAACTCTAAAGTCATAATTTGGAAAACTGGTCGTATAGCATACCCAAAAAAATGAATTAGAAATCAAATTTGAACAACTATTCATCATAGAATATCAACTTCAATTTATGTAATTTTTTTTACTAGTGTTTTCCCTAGTTTCTCTTGATCGATACACATCGATTAGAGGTTTGATGGCAGTCTGGATTAAACTGCTTGTTAATTTTAGTAATATTAAACTGATCGGAAATAGTAATGCTAACTACCTTATTAATTATTTTTGTACTAGCTTACGCTGCAATTGCTTTAGAGCATTATCTGCACATTAACAAGTCTGCCTCGGCACTTATCGGAGCTGGTTTGTTATGGGTCATTTATGCCTTAGCAACTGATTCTCAACAAATCAACCAGGAATTATCCGAGTCCCTAATCAGTACTGCGCAGATCGTTTTCTTTTTAATCGGGGCAATGACGATTGTTGAATTAGTGGATGCTCATCAGGGTTTTGATGTAATCACCAATCGAATTAAAACGAATAATTTACAAAATCTCATGTGGATGGTAGGCGTCGTTACTTTTTTCCTCAGTTCTATTTTGGATAACCTCACGACTACGATTGTGATGGTTTCCTTAATGAAAAAAATCTTAGATCAATATGAAGATCGTTTGTTATTTGCTGGCATCATCATCATTGCGGCAAATGCAGGCGGGGCTTGGACACCGATTGGAGATGTTACAACGACAATGCTCTGGATTGGTGGGCAGATTACTTCATTAGCTATTATGAAAAGTGTATTTATTCCTGCCATCATTAGTTTGCTCATTCCTTTACTATTTATTGCGCGCAACTTAAAAGGTAAAGAAGTCATTTTTGTACAAAATAGTCTTGAAGAAAAGGTTAGCAAGACATCTTTTTTAGAGCGTAATGTGATGTTTTATTTAGGATTAGGTGTTTTAGTAGCGGTACCCATATTTAAAACCTTGACTGGTTTGCCACCATTTATGGGAATTTTATTTGGCTTAGGCTTGCTATGGCTTGTGGGTGATTTGATTCACCTTAAAAAAGATGAGGAAGAGCGTAAAACTCTAACTTTAGTTCATGCTTTATCGCGAATTGATATGGCTTCTATTGTATTTTTTATAGGGATTTTATTAGCGGTTGCAACGCTCGAGCACACCCATATTTTGAGTGCTATTGCCCAGTGGTTAGATCAAACGGTTGGTAATCAAGCCATCATTGTGATTTTGATTGGTCTGGTTAGTGCAGTAGTCGATAATGTGCCACTTGTAGCTGCTTCGATGGGTATGTATAGTCTTGAGCAATACCCAACAGATAGTTTTTTATGGCAATTTCTAGCGTATTGTGCGGGCACTGGCGGGTCCATTTTAATTATTGGCTCAGCCGCTGGTGTAGCGGCGATGGGTCTTGAGAGGATCGACTTTTTTTGGTATGTTAAAAAGATTAGTGGTCTTGCTTTGATTGGTTACTTAGCTGGTGCGGGGGCTTATATGTTGCAATATAACTTGACCCATTAAGGCCCTGGAGTTGCCCCTCATAAATCTAGCTCATCACACCAATTTGCCAAGGAACAAACTCATAATCGCCCAGACCCAGTAATTCACTTTTAGATAGTTCACCAGAAGCAGTTTTAAGAAACAGTTCAAAAATCCGTTGACCCATTTCTTGGACAGAAACTATTCCATCAAGAATTTCGCCGCAATTAATATCCATATCTTCAGTTAAGCGGCTGTACATAGGTGTATTGGTGGCGAGCTTGATACACGGGGCAGGTTTTGAGCCGAACATTGAGCCACGACCCGTGGTAAACGCTATTAGATTAGCGCCACCGGCAATTTGACCAGTCGCCGATACTGGGTCAAAGCCTGGCGTATCCATAAAAACAAATCCTTTTTCAGTAACGGGCTCAGCGTAGTGATAAACGGCCATGAGGGGACCGGTGCCACCTTTCATGGAAGAGCCTAGGGACTTTTCAAAGATATTTGCTAGGCCTCCGACTTGGTTTCCTGGGCTAACTTGGCCATTGATTTGAACATCTCGACCGACTGAATATTCATCTTTCCACCAGCGGATTCGCTCGATGAGTTTTTCGCCAATTTCTTTATTTGCTGCGCGCCTTGTGAGTGTGTGTTCTACTCCGTAAATCTCAGGCGTTTCAGACAAAATACCAGTTCCGCCATGTCTGGCTAGGATATCAATAGCTGCTCCTAAAGCGGGGTTGGCGGTAATGGATGAAAAGCCGTCGGATCCGCCACACTGGAGGCCAACAGTGAGGTGACTCGCACTAACAGTTTGCCTTCTGGCTTTATTAGCATCGGGTAGCAGGGCTTTAACTGCTGCAACTCCGGCTTCTATAGTTTTTCGGGTACCACCAGTCTCTTGCATAATAAACGTATGCAAAGTAGAGCCCTCTTGCAGGTCTTCTTGCTCCATGAGGCCTTTGAGTTGATTGCGCTCACAGCCAAGTCCGATAACCAGTGCGGCAGCTAAATTAGGATGCCGGACATAGCCAGCCATCGTTCGGCGCAGAAGTTGCATCGGCTCACCGGTCATTTCCATACCGCAACCGATACCGTGGCTAAAGGCAACGACACCATCTACGTTGGGATAATCTTTTAGTCTTTCAGGAGTAAACCATTCGGCTATTTTATTCACCACGGTTGCGGAGCAATTAACGGTTGATAAAATACCTATAAAGTTCCTAGTACCTACTTTGCCATTATGTCTAACATAGCCTTGGAAGCTTGCTCGCTCTGACTCTGGGAGCATTTGTGTTGGTTTAAATTCGCTAGCGTGGGCATAATCGCGGTCAAACTCTTTGAATTGTGTATTGTGGCTATGCACCATGGTGCCGGCCTCGATGTCCACATTAGCAAAGCCAACCGTAACGTTATATTTGAGGATTGGTTCACCCTTACTAATTTTTTTGGCAGCGATTTTATAACCTGCGCTCACTTGACTTTTGCTGGTGAAATGTTCACTTGGTACTTGGGTTCCGATGGCAACATCGATTCTTGCAACGACTACGTTGTCGTTAGGATGAAGGCGAATGATTGGTCCAATCATTTTTTTATCTGTAGTATTTATCATTTTTTATAGCTTATCTGAGAAATTTATTAAGGAATTTGGACTGTATTGTGATCAATCTTAATACTGATTGTAGTGCTATGCCAGTGCATTCAAGAAAAGGAATCATCGCATTATTTTATCTGTAGAGACATCTGCATATTGAAATAGCGACTTTTTACATGCTAGGCAAGGTTTTTTGCGCTTGATACTTTGAAGATCAGTCTTTATGTATAAACTTAGTAGTTACCCTAATTTGATTCAAGGAAGCCGATTTTTAGTAGTTATACCTATTGAGTCAGGTTCCTACCGCGCCTATATTATCAACATCTAAAAATTCAATGACTTGGAGTCAAAGATGACTAAACTAATAGTAAACGGACGAAGCTTTGACGTTCAGGTTGAGCCAGATACGCCCTTATTATGGGTGATTAGAGAGCAGATTGGCTTAACAGGCACTAAATTTGGTTGTGGCATTGCGCAATGCGGTGCTTGCAGTGTTTACCTAAATGGCCAACTGATGCGATCTTGCATTTATAAGTTTTCGATGCTTAAAAATGGTGATCAAATCACCACGATTGAGGGGTTGTCAGAAAATCGATCACATCCTGTCCAAAAAGCTTGGGCGGAGGTTGATGTCCCCCAATGTGGCTATTGTCAATCTGGGCAAATTATGGCGGCCGCCGATCTCTTAAAAAGAAAACCCAACGCCACAAATCGAGATATTGACGACGCGATGACGAATATTTGTCGGTGTGGGACCTATCAACGTATCAGAGAAGCGATCCATGTTGCTGTTGGCTTAGCAAAAAAACCTGCAAATGTTTAATCTACGATTAAGGAATATCCGATGAAAGATAGCTTCGTGGAAAAAAGATATTCGAGGACACACCATGCAGGGCGGCGAAATTTTTTAATTCAGACAGCGGTTGGAGGTAGTGGTTTAATTTTAGGGCTTTATCTACCTCAAATTGCCAGAGCCGATGCAAGTTTTGTCCCTGAAATGAACGCTTGGATAGTTATTAAGCCAGACGATACGGTGATCATTCGGATGGCTAGGACTGAAATGGGGCAGGGGACTTTAACAGGCTTAGCCCAATTAGTTGCAGAAGAATTAGATTGTGATTGGTCCAAAGTAACAACGGAGCGCGTATCACCCCAAGATAATTTAAAACGCAAAAACGCTTGGGGTCAGATGCTAACGGTTGGTAGCTTTGGAATTCGTTTTTCGCAGGATGTTGTCCGGCGTGCTGGAGCTGCAGCTAGACTCATGCTTTTACAAGCTGCTGCTCAAGAGTGGAAGGTGCCACTTTCGGAGTTGAGTGTGGCGAATAGCCTGATCACGCATACAGGTTCTGGCCGACAAATCAGTTACGGTAAGCTAGCGGATGCGGCCGCCAAAGTGACACCGCCTGATTCTAAGGGATTAATCTTAAAAAAACCTGAGGAGTGGAAATTAATTGGTAAGTCTGTAAAGCGCATTGATACTTTTGATAAATTAGACGGTAGTAAAACCTATGCCGTTGACGTCAAACTACCGGGGATGTTAAATGCGATTTTAATTGCCAGCCCAATTTTTGGGGCCAAGTTATTAAAGATCGATGCTACGTTGGCATCGAGTATGCCGGGTGTGAAAAAAATTGCGGTGATTGGTGATCACGCGTTTACAGTGATTGCAGATACTTGGTGGCACGCAAAGGCTGCCTCTGAAAAAGTCATACCGAGCTGGGATGAGGGGGATTTACATCTTAAATCGAGTAGTACGATTGCCGCCTACTTACGTACTGGACTTACTACGAAAACTGGCCTTTTTAGTTTTCGGGATGAGGGCAATGCTATCTCAGCGATTGCGGGGTCTGTAAAGCAAGTTGAAGCGACATACAGCGCTCCATTTTTGGCCCATGCCACGATGGAGCCGATGAATTGTACCGCGATGGTGACGACAGATCGTGCCGAAATTTGGGTACCCACACAAGATCCAGAGGGGGCTTTATTGGCGACTTCTAGAACAAGTGGCATTGCAATTGAAAAATGTATTGTGCATCGTTTTGACCCTGGAGGTGGGTTTGGTCGTCGAGGTCGCGTATCTGACTACGTTGTGTACGCAGTCCAAATTGCTCAACAGATGCCCGGTATTCCAATTAAGATGATTTGGACACGTGAAGAGGACATGACGCATGGGCAGTACCGTCCTATTTCCATGTGTAAGATGACGGCTGGACTTGATGCAAATAATCGTTTGATAGGTATGCACGTCCGTTTGTCTGGTCAGTCAATTTATGCCTGGCGTAATCCCAATGAGAACTTGGTTGGCTTTAAGGACAATTCGCAAGTGCAGGGCTGGCAGGGAGATCCTAAGAGTGATCAGCAGCTAGTCTATCAAGTTCCGAACCTTCTCATTGAATATGCGATGCGTAATACACATGTGCCGGTTGGTACATGGCGGGGCGTCAATATTCCTCAAAATGCTTTCTATATGGAGACATTTATTGAGGAGATAGCTCGGGCTGCTGCGCAAGATTCTTTAGAGTTTAGAAGATCGATTACTCGCTTACCAAAACAATTAGCCATTCTTAATCTTGCAGCTGAAAAAGCTGGCTGGGGTAAGCCACTTCCGAAGGGGGTATTTAGGGGCATTGCACAGTTCATGAGTTATGCTGCTTATTCAGCTGCCGTAGTTGAACTTTCATTAAATAAAAAATCAGGAGAAGTTAAAGTTCACCGCGTTGTTTTAGCGGTTGATTGTGGTTATGCGGTTAATCCTGGTCAAATTGCTGCGCAGGTTGAGGGGTCAATTGTTTATGGTTTATCTGCGGTAATGTGGGGCGAGTGCACCGTTGAAAGAGGGCGTATTAAACAAACGAATTTTGATAATTACCGAGTATTGCGTTTAGCAGAGATGCCCAAAGTTGAAACATATATTGCGCCCACTGGCGGAAGTGTTTGGGGTGGAATTGGTGAGCCAACTATCGCGGTTGTTGCACCGGCGGTTGTTAATGCATTGAGTTTGGCAACTGGCAAGTTTATTAGAGATTTGCCGATTAAAAATCAAGTGATGACATAGAGTAATTGACAAATTGATAGGACTATGTAACTCTTAGGTTAGTTTATTTATAACAAAAAGATAATAAATAGGAGACAGTAAATGAAGCGTTTAGTTTTAGGAAAGCAACTTGTAATCATTTTTTTAATGCAAGTGGGTTTGGCGTTTGCTCAAGCACCCGATGTGGCTTCGAAAAATTATCCGGATCGCCCGGTTCGTATTTTAGTAACTACTGCACCTGGCGGGGCCTCTGACATTATTATTAGGCCGCTAGCGCAAAGATTAACGGATACCTTAAAGCAGACCTTTTTTATTGACAATAAACCAGGCGCCTCAGGAATTATTGCGATGGAGGCTGGGGCTAAAGCGAATCCAGATGGCTACACGATCTTATTTGGAACGGTTGGTACTTTTGCAAGTAACGCTGCTGTGCACGAAAAATTACCGTATGACTCGATTAAAGACTATGCCCATGTCTCCCTGATTTGTAAGACATACATGGTTCTGATCATTAATCCAAAGTTACCAATAAATAATGTCAAAGAGTTCGTAGAGTATGCTAAAGCCCGTCCTGGTAAATTAACCTATGGATCCTATGGCATGGGAAGCTTTGCGCATCTCTTAGCCGCGTCTTTTTCCGACACAACTGCAATTGAAACTGTACATGTTCCTTACAAAGGGAGTTTGCCCGCGATCACTGCGCTCATGGCTGGTGAGATTGATTTTATGATTGATACATTACCTTCAGCTGTGCCGTTTATCAAACAAAACCGGATTAAAGCCTTAGCAATTAGTTCCCCTGAAAGGTTTGAATCCACACCTGAAATTGCAACTTTTACAGAGTCCGGTTATCCACAATTTAAGCCGAGCGCCTGGTGGGGTATCGCTGCTCCGGCAAATACGCCCAAAGCAATTGTCCAAAAGCTCAATGCGGCAATTAGTGAGGCCTTAAAAACGCCTGATTTAATTGATCGGTATCGAGCAAGTTACGCAATTCCGGTCGGCGGCCCCGGGGATGAACTATTAAAACAAATATCGACGGATTTGAAAACCTTGACTGAAACGGCCAAAAAAGGCAAGATTAGCATTAACAATTAGTCTAATTCAAAGTAGGCAGGAAAAATCTCTCGTTTTAAATCTCTATTTATCTTTGATGGACTAGAGATTTTTTTATAATTGCATTGGTAAGAACCAACCTATTCAAGATATACTCTTGCTAGTTTGATGAGCTTGCGTTACTCAATGTACAATTTAAATGCATCACATTAAAGGGAAACATAATCATGATATTTCAGCGTAAAGTTTTATGCGCTTTTTTAGTAATTTTTTTAAACATATTGAGCGCCTATGCGCAGGATGTTTATCCATCAAGACCGATCACATTAGTAGTACCCAATCCGCCAGGTGGATCTTCAGATGCCAATGCTCGGGTTCTGGCAGATGCTTTGACGAAGGTATTAAAGCAACCGGTGATACTCAACTTTAAACCAGGGGTTGCCGGTCAAATTGGTAATTCGTTTGTAGCAAAATCTAAACCGGATGGATATACATTATTGATGGGCTTATCCTCGTTGATGGTTTCTCCAGAGTCTGAGCGCATCCAAGGTAAAGCATCCTTATACGAGGTGAGCCAGTTAGAGCCGGTCGCAATGATTTCGAATGACCCGATGATTTTGTTAGTTAAAACAGAATCTCCATGGAAAACCTTAGGGGACTTAGTGAAAACCGCTAAAGAAAAGCCCAATACGATTAATTACTCATCTTCAGGAAACTTTGGCCCCATTCATCTATCGGTAGAAATGTTAACCCATGCTGCTGGGGTGCAAATGACGCAAGTACCATTTGGTGGTGGTGGTCCTTCGATGCTCGCTTTATTAGGTGGACAAGTTGAAATGACAACTAATTTTCCATCTGTTGCATTGGCCCAGATTGCCTCTGGAAAGGTACGTCCACTAGCTGTTTCCGGTCCAAAAAGATTAAAATCCTTACCTAATATACCGACATATCGTGAGGCTGGTTTTGATGCTGAATATAATATTTGGAATGGGCTATTTGTGCCAGAAAATACGCCTGTTGAGATTGTTAATACGCTGCGTAAGGCTGTCCAAGAAGCAGTTCAAACTGGGCTAATTGAGCCTGTGATGGAACAACGTGGGATGCTTTTTGACTACCGGGATATTGTTGAATTTAAAAAGTTTGCCAAAGAAGATGGTGATCGTATGCTAAAAGTTATTCGGGCCATTGGAAAATTAAATTAGAGTTTTTTTGAAACTTACTTAGTAATAACAAAGCATGCTATCGAAAAATAGCATGCTTTTTTTTGGTGATTTGCAAAGAGAATTATTTTGCATAGATAACAGCAAACCAATTTTTGGGATCTTGCCAAATTTTTTGTGATTGAAGTCCTGCTGCTTCTAATATCGTTTCAATCGAATTGAGCGTATATTTGTGGGAGTTCTCAGTATGAATTCTTTCGCCGACTTGGAATACCCGCTCATGGCCTGGCCAACTTACAACTTGATTCTTGAGGGATTCTAAGTACAGCTCGACTCGCATGAGCTCTTCATTAATAACAATTTGATGGCTAAAGTTTTGTACCGCAAAGTTAGCGCCTATGAGATGGTTAACCACGCGTAGTATGTTGAGATTAAAAGCGGCGGTAACTTGAAGGGGGTCATCATAGGCTTGATAAAGAATTGGCGCTTCTTTCATGAGATCTATACCAAATAAAAGGCCGCCATGACAGGTTTGCTCTTTGATTTGTTTTAAAAATTCGATAGCTTCAATAGTAGAAAAATTACCAAGACTAGATCCTGGGTAGAAAAATATTCTTTCAGATTCTGGAACCGCATTGGGTAGAATGAGCTTTTTTGAAAAGTCGACGCCCACTCCAGCCATTTGAATTTGAGGATATTGGCCTTGGAGTTTAGGAAGTATTTCGCGCAGGTATTGAACCGAAATATCGAGAGCAAAATAATGTGTGGGCGTTAGTTTAGAGAAGAGTTGCGCAGCTTTTTGGCAGTTACCAGCCCCTAGATCAATGAGAATACGATTTGTACCAACGGTTTGGGTGATGGAGTCGGCATATTCTTTAAAGATCAGCTCTTCTGTTCTAGTTGGATAGTATTCTGGTAGGAGAGTAATTGCATTAAAGAGATGCGAGCCCAGATTGTCATATAAGAACTTGGGAGATAAGCTGGCATTTTTTTGTAGCAGGCTATTGGTGATTTCATTTTTTAATGCCTCAGAGTCGGTTGTTTGTATTTCGTGAAAAGAGACGAGTTCTGACATAGGTATAACCTTTTAATTAATTGAGGCGACTAAGATAACGACCACATTGGCTAATCATTATTTGCATGAGCATCGCAAACAGTGCCGCAGGTATTGCACCTGCGAGCATCGTTTGCGTATTATTTGTAGCTAAACCTTGCGCGATTCTCTCACCATAACCACCTGCTCCTACGAATGCTGCAATCGTAGCTGTTCCGGTGGCAGTAATTGCAGCTATTTTGATACCGCTAATAATTGTTGGAGTGGATGCTGGTAATTCTATTTTGAAAAGGCAAACCCAAAAACTTGCGCCCAGAGCCTTAGCGGACTCTTTGAGTGCTGGGTTGACTTGACAAAGTCCAGCATTAGTATTTTCAATAATCGGAAGAAGTGCGTAGAGTGAGAGAGCTGTGATTGCTGGGATAGCTCCAATTGTTTGGAAGATGGTGATTAAAAAAGCCAACAGTGCTAGAGATGGGATTGTTTGTAAGATACCAGAAATATACAAGATTGGATGACCAATTTGGGGCTTACAAAAGACAACGATACCGATTGGTATGCCAATGAACATGGCTAAGAGTAATGAGGTAATAACGAGGGCACTATGTTCTAAACTAATCCGAATAAAATCATCCGCAAAAATTTGCTGGAAAAAAGTCGATGGTTTATCAAGGTTTCGTTGACCTGAGACAAACGTTTTAGCGACATTTTCGATCGATTGCCCTTGAAGCTCTATCGCGTAGTTCATTTTTTGGATATCTATTTGCGTAATTTTTTGAGTCAGATTTTGGATAGCTTCGAGGGCAATGTTTTTACTTTCAAGAGATGAGATCCGATAGAGCAATAAGGCGTCATAAGACGGGAAAAAATGTTGATCATCTTGCAATAGGACGACATTCGGATTAACTAGACCAGCGTCGGTAGTATAGGCATCGATCACCTCTACTTGATTTTTTTCAAGAGCTTGGTAGCTAAAGCCATGATCAAGACCGATCACTTTTGCAAAATCGAGCTGATAATTTTTTTTGATTGCTGGCCAGCCGTCCTGTCTACCCAAAAATTCGTGGGATAAACCAATTTTAAGCTGAGGGTGTTTTACTAGATCACTGATTCTCAAAATATTGAGTTGGGTTGCTAGATCCTTTTTCATCGCTAATGCATACGAATTATGAAAGCCCAGGAAGACACCAGCTTGGATATTAAGGGGGAGTAACTGGCGGTTAATTTGATCGATAGACTTTAAGTTCGGATCTTTGAGTATTTCTTTGGTAATTGTGCCGACATACTCTGGATAAATATCAATCTCTCCTTGCTTGAGCGCGCTAAACAAAATTGCAGTATTGCCGAGTCCAGGTTTACGACTAACTTGGTAGGGTGTTTTATTTTCCAGAGTTTGGCTGATTATTTCAGCTAGCAGATAGGACTCGGTAAAGCGTTTACTGGCAACGGTAATTTTTTCGATAGGTTGGGCTGACACATCAAAACGCGGCAGAAAACCTATAACGCAAGCAGACCATTGCAGGGCTAGCCACAGAACATGATTTTTATTGAAAAAGATTGTAGATATATCAAGTTTTAGCATAGATTAGACTAGTTTAATAGAATAGTTCTAAACTACTGGGTTGAGACTGTATTTTCTTCTATAAAAATAGGTTGTGTATATTTTGAACCAACAAGTGTTGAACCAAAAAGCGAATTTGAGCGAGTTGGAATGGTACTAGAGGCCCATGATTTCTCTCTGTATTCGCCGTATCCAAACGCGCAGACCCTATCAGAGTGGTTAAAAGAGTCGCATCGATTGACATTGCATATTTTAGACGCGCTCAAACCTGGGCAAGAGAATGTCTTGTACAGCCCGACGTTAAATCCCCCGTATTGGGAGTTTGGCCATATAGCTTGGTTTCATGAACTGTGGGCTCACCGCTTAGGTAATTTTAGTAATTTATCGATACTTCATCAGGCAGATCAGCTTTTTAACTCTGCATTAGTTGCTCATCGGGACCGTTGGCAAATAGAAATACCTGATATTTCCCGCATTAGAGCCTACTTAGAGACCATCTATCAAAAGACCCAGGATAAGCTACAGAGTAGTCTTTCTAAGCAAGAGGCCTACTATGTGCAGCTAGTTATTTTTCATCAAGATATGCATAACGAAGCTTTTGCTTATATGTGGCAGGCTTTAGGATATCCATGGTTTGGAGGTTCAGATCCGGATAATGAGCCACCAACCTCAAATAATTCTTTTTCGACGGGGGAGTTAGGGCATCAATCCGAGGATATATTGGTAGCGAGTGGTTCACTGATCCTTGGCGCGAAACCAAACAGCGGTTTTATTTTTGATAACGAAAAATGGTCGCATGGCGTTCATGTGCCGGAATTTCAGATAGCTAGCTTACCCGTCCTCAATGCGGATTATCTCGAGTATGTGGAACACCAACTGCATGTTGGTGATAGCCAAATAAAACCAGCATATTGGAAAAAGGATAGTGGGCATTGGTATGAGCGGCATTTTGATGACTGGCAAGAGATTGATTTAGCAAGACCTGTACGGCATATATCCCAGTTAGCTGCCCAAGACTATTGTCGGTGGGCAAGGCGCCGGTTGCCTACTGAGTATGAATTATTTAGTTTAATGAATCAACCATCGACACAATGGCAACCGGCAGGGTTGTGGGAATGGACAGGCAGTACTTTTGCACCATTTTCTGGTTTTTCTACGGACCCTTACGTCGAGTATTCAAAGCCGTGGTTTGATGGTAATTACCGTGTTTTAAAGGGTTTTAGTTCGTTTACTCCACCGCGGTTACGCCGGACAGGGTTTCGTAACTTCTTCGGCCCGGACCGTTTTGATATGTTTTGTGGTTTTAGGACATGCGCTCTTTAAATTACAAAAAACAATATAATCTAAATTCTTTATTCAACTATACAAAGAGCCTATATGTCCTATAACGGTCGTTTAACTTCGCTATCGCATGGCGGTGGTTGTGGATGTAAAATTGCGCCGGGTGTACTCAGTGAAATTTTAAAGTCAACTCCTTTTCGCCAATTACCTACTTCGCTGCTTGCAGGATCTGAGAACAATGAAGATGCGGCTGTTTATCAAATCAATGAAACGCAAGCCATCGTTGCTACAACTGATTTTTTCATGCCGATTGTGGATGATCCTTATGAATTTGGTCGGATTGCTGCTACGAATGCGATTTCAGATATTTACGCGATGGGGGCTCAGCCCCTATTTGCTTTAGCTTTATTGGGTATGCCGATTAATGTTTTACCGATGGATGTGGTCCAAAAAATTACAGCTGGGGGTGAGGCTATATGTGCCGCAGCGGGTATTCCAATTGCTGGTGGCCATTCGATTGATACAGTGGAGCCAATTTATGGACTAGTTGTAATTGGCCTCATTGATCCGAAGCAATTAAAAAGAAATAATGGTGCACAGTCTGGCGACAGTATTATTTTAAGTAAGCCGCTGGGCGTTGGAATTTTAAGTGCAGCCTTGAAAAAAGAGCAATTGTCTGAAAATGGTTATCGCAAAATGATAGAGTACACGACTCAACTCAATAAGCCAGGACTTGCTTTATCAAAATTTTCTGGTGTGCATGCTCTGACTGATGTTACTGGCTTTGGGCTGGCGGGACATTTACTCGAGTTTTGTCGTGGTGCGCAACTAAAAGCGCAGATCAAGATGGCCTTAGTGCCTGTTATTGAAGAAGCTGCCAGTTTAGTACAACAGGATATTTATACTGGCGCGTCAGAGCGTAATTGGTTAGGTTATGGTCATGAGATTATTTTAGGATCTGGCATTACTCATTGGCAAAAAAATCTTTTAACCGATCCTCAAACTAGTGGCGGCTTACTCGTTGCTTGCTCGCCTGAAGTAGAACAGGAAGTTTTGAATTTATTTATTCAGGATGGATTTACGCAGGCTAAAAAAGTTGGAACATTTGAGCCTGGCTCGGGTGTAACAGTTCTATAACCCAATCACTAAAGGATAAAAAATGTTGAATTTACTAAGCAGATGGATCTCAAAAAGTTTTTTACAGTTACTCATGATTGGTGCTTGTCTAGGCCTATCTTCGGGTGCTATGGCGCAGAGTACTTTACGAATTTCGGCAATACCCGATGAGGCCCCAACCGAATTACAGCGCAAATTTAAGCCCTTAGGTGAGTATTTATCGCTTGAGACTGGGATGAAAGTAGAGTTTATTCCTGTGACAGATTATGCTGCTGTCGTGGAAGCTTTAGCGACAAAAAAAATTGACATGGCTTGGCTAGGTGGTTTTACTTTTATTCAGGCTAAGATCAGAACTAATGGCACGGCAATACCTATTATTCAACGCGTTGAAGATGAAAATTTTATTAGTCGTTTCATTGTCCCGATCGATAGTCCAATCAAAAGTCTCAAAGATTTGAAGGGTAAAACATTTGCCTTTGGTTCACCATCATCTACATCGGGCCATTTAATGCCCCGATTTTTTTTGATGCAAGCGGGCATCCAGGCTGATACAGATCTTAAGAATATTGCTTTTTCTGGTGCTCATGATGCGACTGTTGCCTTTGTTGCAAGTGGTAAAGTTGAAGCCGGTGTTCTGAACGCTTCGGTTTTGGATAAGCTAATAGAAACAAATAATGCCAATGCCTTAAAAGTTCGCGTGCTAGCGACTACTCCGACTTACTACGACTATAACTGGACAGTACGAGGAGACTTAGATCCTGCGTTGGTTAAAAAAATTAGTAATGCTTTTTTAAAACTTGATAGTAAAAATCCAGTTCATAAAGAACTTATGGAGTTACAAAGGGCGAGTAAATATATTACAACCAAAGTTGCGAACTATGACGGCATTGAGCAGGCAGCCCGTTCGGCTGGTTTGATTAAATAAATTGGGCTTTGAGTTTAAACAGGTTGATTTTTGTTACGGACTAGACCAGCCCACCTTAAAGAATCTTTCCCTCAAGTTTCAGGTTGGGGAGACTATTGCCATTATTGGACCATCTGGATCTGGTAAGACGTCCTTACTGCATCTTTTAGGGACATCACTTCGACCTAGTCGTGGCATAGTTTCTTTGTTTGGCAAAGATCCTTGGCAGCTAAGTGCCTTGCATCTGCAAAAAATGCGTAGCTCAATTGGATTGATTCATCAGTCACCGCCAATTCCCCTGCGCCAGCGAGTTATTACTGCCATACTCGCTGGCCGCTTAGGCCAATGGCCTTTTTGGAAGTCGCTCGCATCTTTAATTTATCCGATTGATATTCAAGGACCGGCCGAACTACTTGAAAAACTTGGATTAACAGGTCGGTTATTTGATCGCTGTGATCAATTATCTGGGGGGCAATTACAACGTGTTAGTGTGGCAAGAACCCTATATCAAGGGGCGCAACTGATTCTAGCTGACGAGCCTGTTTCCGCCATGGATCCAGTTTTAGCAGATTTAACGATTCAGATACTTAAAGAGGACGCATTGCAACGTCAGGCAACTTTTATTGCGAGTTTACATGCAGTCGATATTGCTTTACGGTGGTTTCCTAGAATTATTGGTTTGCGTGATGGAGCAGTTTTTTTTGATTTACGAGCAGAAGATGTAACGCAGAATCTCTTACGAGAATTGTATGCGTCAGAGGCAGGTTCGATACCAACACAAAATAACCAGCAAATATTGGGCTTATGACCAATTACGATCCTGCTGCACCTAGGAGATTTCTTTGGCTAGTGTTCGCCTTTATTATTTTATGGCCAGCACTTCTCATTACCCAGTTTAATCCCTTGCTTTTTTTTGAATCGACGAACTTACAGGTTTTAGGAAACTTTTTAGGACAATTTTTTCCACCCCAAACAGCGCGCGATTTTCTGCAGATATTGTTCAAGGCCACCTTAGAGACTTTAGCGATAGCAACGGCGGGTATTACCCTTGCTTTGATCATTGCAATACCCCTTGGTTTAATTATCTCTCAAAGCTTATCGATTTCAAGAATTGGTCCTGCCAACGGGCATTTACTATGGTGGTCAATGCGTTACATCGCCCGGATTATCATGATGATCTTGCGTGGTGTTCCAGAAATCGTGTGGGCTTTATTACTAGTTCGAGTATTTGGTCTGGGTGTTACAGCTGGCGTTTTAGCTATTGCGGTGACCTATGGGGGCATGCTGGGTAAAGTATATTCTGAAATTTTAGAATCGAGTGATACAAAATCATGTAGAGTTTTGTTGCAATTAGGTTCGGGTCGGATAGTTGCTTTTTTTTACGGATTACTTCCCGGCGCATCTCAAGAACTAGCTTCATATACGATTTACCGTTGGGAATGCGCCTTGCGAGCTTCTGTTGTGATGGGTTTTGTAGGAGCAGGTGGATTGGGTCAATTGATGGATCAATCCATGAAGCTATTGAATGGAAGTGAGGTGTCTAGTATTTTGATTGTTTTTTTATTACTAGTTTTGTTAGCTGACTGGCTTAGCTACGAAGTGCGGCGACAATTATTATGAATACCTATCCGGCTGAGCAATTTTGCATCAAGTGCTTCACCACCATACTTGTAATTATTACGTGCATTGTTGGAAGTTTTGTGTATTTACAAATGCCTTTATTCGAGATTTTTTCAGCAGAGTCTTTAGCAAACCTCTCGACTTATGTCGGTCGATTTTTTCCTGCTGACATCAGTAGCATATTTTTAAAGAAAATCGGTATTGGGATTATTGAAACCCTAGCGATCTCTGCGATTGGGACATTAGTTGCTAGTTTTTTTGCGATTCTTTTGGCATTACCAGCGGCTGGTTTATTTGGAAGCTTGGCTCAGCAATTAGTCGGTTTTTTGCTCAACTTTTTAAGATCTGTTCCGGAGTTGGTTTGGGCGACCCTCATGGTTTTAACCGTAGGGCTTGGCCCCTTTGCTGGAGTTTTAGCACTTGCTTTACATACTGCTGGAGTTTTGGGAAGATTATTTGCCCAGAGTATTGAAAACTCTCCAACACAAATTGCTCGGTCACTTGAATTAAGTGGAGCGAGTTCGATGAATATTTTTTTGTATGGCTTGTTACCCCAAATTAGTTCACAAATACTGTCGTATAGCTTATATCGCTGGGAGATGAATATTCGGATGGCGACTATTTTAGGATTTGTTGGCGCAGGCGGACTTGGACAAATTCTATTTTATGAGCTTTCATTGTTACATGAAGCTCAGGCCTGTAGCGTGATTATTGCGATGTTACTTTTAGTCATTGGGGTTGATGCAATTAGCGCAAAATTACGCCGCGTTCAGTCCTTTAGCTTAGCTTAAAAGACTCGTTTATATTGACAATTTTGCAATGAGCGCTGCTATTGCAAGGTTTTCTACATCAGGTTTAAATAGGTTTTGGCGATTTTGAACTTGTTGAGTTAACTGCTGATAAAACGGTTGATCACTTTCAGCCCGCAGGATTAGTTTTGCTAATTGTTGATGATCTTGGACTGGAAAATAGCCATCATAATCTGATCCGAGAAGGCCGATATTGCCGGCAATTTTTGAGGCAATGATCGGTATACCAATACTTGCTGCTTCTGAAACAACATGCGCTCCGCCTTCCATGAGGCTTGAGATTAACATCAGATGGCTACGCGTTAACCAGCGCATCGTTTGTGCATGCGTTAATTTTCCAAGCCATCGATATCTTTTTTCTGAAGAAACAGCCTCTTGGGCTTGAATAGCCATATCTTGATCCATTGCTTGACCGATATGTACGACACGCAGCTGGCTTTGAGCAGGAATAGAGGGTAGGGCTCGCACAATACAAAAAGGGTCTTTTTCAGGGCGAAGATGACCAATAATTGAAACTAGAAATGAATTTTTTGGTGGACATTGTTTTTTCAAGGCAGGCATAGACTGGTAAATTACAGATGCTTTAGAGCGATATTTCAGAGGAATTAACTCCAGCGCTTGTGCTTGCAGAGTGACGATTTGATCAGCCATTGCCATGGACAATAGAACCTCGGGATGCGATTCTAAATCCCGATATAGATCGGTTCCAGTGAGGATGAGAATAACTGGTTTATTGGGAAATGCTGTTTTAAAAGCTTGTATTGCATGGTGACTTCGAAGAGCGTGCAGAGCAATGAGGACATCACAGACTTGATGATGCCAATTTTCTTGGATATCAATATGATGTCCTAGTTTGTTCAGAAAATTTGCCCAGCGAAGAGCTGTAAAGCGATTTCCGTGCAGGCTTCCTGGTGGGGCAGGAGTTACGATACAAATCTTTAAGCGCGAAAGCATAAATCCACCGACCTCAGTTTTGTTATTTATAACAATTTTAAAACGAATTGTTATAAAAGACTATTAAGTCGCCAGGAACAGCGTCTTTGGATTTAGTTTTTATTAAATTGTGCGATGACAGATTTTTCGTAGGCCAACAATTTTTGAACACTTGGTCGTTGTTCAATGCGCTGCATATGGGCCATACAGTTTGTAAAATGACTGAGGTCCGGCTTAAATTGAGTTCCACGACGAAAGCACCAGTAAAAATAGGTATCAGCACTCGTGAAATGATCAAAAAACCACTCTCGATTGACTAACATACTATCAGCAATTTCGAGCATTTCAAATAATGAATGAGAGCCAAGAGCTTGCACACTAGCAGCTGATTCAGGTAAGTCACAATATCGTTCAGGCCTGGCTTGTTGAGTAAGTTTCGGGTGAATACCTGCTGCACACCAAGACATAATAGAAATAGCTTTGGCAAACTCTAGAGGATCTTTAGGAAGGAGGTTAGCCTGTGGGAATTGATTCGCAATCCATATTTGAATAGCGGTATTTTCAGTTAAAGGATAACCATCGATGATGAGTGCTGGTACTTTTCCTTTGGGATTAATTTTTAAGTAACTAGGCTCATGATGTTCATGTTTTGATAGATTCACTGGCAAGGTGTCAAATGTGGCGCCAGCCTCAGTGAGTGCTACATAAGGCACAACGGAACAGGCCATGGGAGAAAATGTCAGGGTTAGTTTCATGATTGAATTCGTTTATTTAGTTGAAGTTTAAAGACTAATGCGTTTATATCAAACGGTGTGGGTACTGTACATGAAGTTAACTACTTTAGGGTTAATACTAACTAAAGATGTTTAAAAATCCTTAATAACTCAGTTTTAGTTCAAATAATCCTGTGTAAAATGAATAACGTTCAAGGATTAAAGGGAAAATATGCCCAGTAAAAGCCCAAATAAATTTGCGCACATCGTTTATAGAACATATCAATTTGAGAAGATGATTCATTGGTATCAAACTGTTCTTGGCGCCAAGGTTCAGCATAAAGACCCAGTCATTGCTTTTGTTACATATGATGAAGAACACCATCGTGTAGCTTTTTTAAATATGGCAATTTTTGATCCTGAGGGTAGCAAGACTAGAGTTGATCGCGTCGGAACGGATCATGTCGCTTATACCTATACAAGTTTGCGAGATTTGTTCGAGAATTATGATTACCTCAAAGGCCTAGGAATATTACCTTATTGGTGCTTGCATCACGGTGTGACAGTCTCTCTTTATTACGGTGATCCGGACGGTAATCGTTCGGAATTTCAAGTAGATGTTTACGCCACGAATGAGGAAGCGAATGCCTTTATGAATGGTCCAGGCTTTGCCCAAAATCCAATCGGTGTTGAATTCGATCCAGATGAGTTAGTTAAGCGTTTAAGAAGTGGCGAGCCGGAAAGTAATTTTTTAGTCAGAAAAGAGCATTTGCCGATTGCTCCGCTAAGAAATCCAGTTTTAGAAATATAACAAACCTGACCGAAGTATTTTTTAGCGTATCTCTTGGAGGATCCTTGATGTTGAAGAAACTAGTTTTATTGTGTGGTATTACTATAGCTTTTAGTACTCAAGCCAATGACTTCGTTGCTAAAACAAAAAATATCCCATTTCCGGTAGCTAATTTAGCCGCAGCTGGATTTTCATCGGAAGGACTCGCTCGGATAGATCAATTTTTCGCCAGTGAAATCAGTAAAAATAGAGTCCCAGGTAGTGTGGTTGGAATTTTAAGAGACGGTAAGTTGGTTTATTTAAAAGCGCACGGCGTATTAGATCCTGAAACAAAAACACCAATGCCCATCGATGCCATATTTGCGCTAGCATCAATGACTAAGCCGATGGTTTCGGTTGGCGTATTGAACCTAACGCAGCAGGGAAAATTACCTCTTTATAGTAAGGCGATTGATTATTACCCCGAACTTTCTAGTATGAAAGTAGCTATTCAAAAGGCGGATGGCTCAATTGACTATGTTAATCCCCGTAGGCCAATCACAATTCAAGATTTATTACGCCATACCTCAGGCTTGACTTATGGTGGCCGCCCAGATACTGGTGGATCTGCCTCCGCTCTTTATCCAGCAGGAGCAGACTTGCCTAGTATGAACGGTACTAAAGAGTTTATTTCTAAAATCGCCCAGTTGCCCCTGGTGTATCAACCTGGAACAGTTTTTGAATATAGCGTTTCCTTTGAAATGCTCGGAGCTATTTTAGAAAAGGTATCGAATAAAAGCCTCGATCAGTATTTAAGAGACACTTTGTGGGCTCCTTTGAATATGGTAGATACGGGGTTTCATATCCCTGAAAGTAAGAAGTCTCGTCAAGCTAGAGCATTTAAATTAAACCCACTTGATAACAAGCCTCAAAGAATTCATCCTGTAGAAAAAGATGTTACTTTTGAGTGTGGCGGCGGTTGTTCCTTAGGAACTGTAACGGATTATTTAAAGTTTGGACAGATGTTAGTCAATGGTGGTGCATTGCATGGCAAGCGTATTTTGAGTCCCCAAATGGTTCAGCTATTCACCTCGAATCAATTAGGCAAAAATATTGATAATCGGGTTGCAAATGTAGAGCCGCATCGAGATGGATATGGGTTTGGACTGGGTGTAGCGGTTCGACTGGAGCCTGGTTTAGCGGCGGTGCCTGGTAACGTGGGGGAGTTCAGTTGGAACGGTTCCTACGGGACAGCATTTTTTGCCGACCCGAAAGAAAAGCTGGTGGTTGTCTTTGGAACAGCGGCTCCAGGAGAGCTCAGAAAGTATTACCGAGAGCAAGTTCAAGACTTAATTTATGGAGCAATGACAAGATGATTTGCTATTTAGGACAGGCTAATGAATAAGTCTTATTTTGTGCGTATGTGTCAATTTCTAATTCTTTTTCTAGGAGTGAGTTCGATTGCTGTTGCCCAGACTTGGCCTAATCGACAAATTAAATTCGTGGTTCCTTTTGCAGCGGGCGGAGCTAATGATTTAATGGCAAGATCTGCGGCTGAAGGGGCCTCAAAACAACTCAATCAAAACATCATTATCGAGAATCGCCCTGGAGCGGGCGGATCGATTGGTTCAGCTTATGTGGCGCAGACTATCCCAGACGGATATACTTTCTTAATTAGTGCGGCGGGTGTTATTTCTAACCCAATGATTAAAAAAAATTCTCTGTATAAAGAGACTGATCTGACGCCGGTTGTCATGATTGCACTATCACCTTCTGTGGTGGTTGTTTCTGCCAAATCCGAATGGAAGGATTTAAAGGATTTGATTGAAGCCTCCAAGCTTGGCCCAGGATTTCATTTTGCTACTGCCGGAACAGGTAGTACGCCCCATTTTGTTGCTGAGCTTTTAAATACGAAATATGGCGCAAAATTTATTCCAGTGCCCTATAAAAGCGGTTCAGAGAGTGCAACAGCTGTAATGGGGGGGCAGGTTATTGGAACGTCTGAGGCAAGTATTGTGGCATTACCGAATATTAAAACTGGTGGAAAATTTAAAGCCCTCGCTACGACTTGGACTAAACGCATCTCGGCTTTCCCGGAATTGTCTACTGCAGTTGAGCAGGGATTTCCTGAATTGCAAATTGCTCACTGGGCTGGAATCCACGCTCCCACAGGGGTGCCATCGGTAATTTTAGATAAGCTAGCAGGTGCAGTTGATGCTGCTATGAAAGACAATCTAACCGCTGATAAATTAAAAGCGGTGGGAATTGAACCGGTTGGTGGAACTCGGCAAGCCTTTAATGAATTTATTAAAGCAGAAAAAAGTCGTTTAGGATTTATTGTTAAATCTGCTGGGATGAAAGAAGATTAAGGCAAATTACATCTAAATCAATTAACTGAAAGATCTAAGCACTTGTATTGCCAGGTCGAACTTGCAAGAATTAGATGATTAGTGATCCAAATTCTTCGCATAGATGACTTATTTGAAAGAGGGCTCCTTTCAAATACATGCTAAGCTAGTCCCCGACGCCCATGAATATTCCTTTGCAAACTCCGCGTAAAACTCTGATATATCCAATCCAAGGATGGCTTGGACTGCGGATCTTTTTATGTTTTGCTTTTGTTTATTTATTGTCCTACGGTATTCGGGGGATTAATGCGATCATAGCGCCCAATTTGATTGCTGATATGGGGATTAGTAATACGATTTTAGGGGTTATGTCGGCGGCTTTTTTTATTGGTTTTTTTATGATGCAATTGCCTCTTGGACATTGGTTAGATCAATATGGATCAAGAAAGTCTGAAAGCTTTTTGTTACTGATTGCCGTTTTAGGTAGTGTGCTCTTTGTAACCGCTCAAGAGGTATCTTTTTTGACTCTGGGGAGATGGTTTATTGGGATCGGGGTATCCTCTTGTTTGATGAGTGCTTTTGCCTTTTATGGTCGGTGGTTTAAACCAGAATATCAAGGACCCTTAGCATCTGCGATGTTAATGTGTGGCACGGCAGGAGCTATGCTGATGACGATACCAGTCCAAATGGCTTTACCCACATTAGGTTGGCGGGGCATATTTTGGATCATGGTGGTACTGTTAGTCATTTCAGTATTTGTCATTTATTTTGGTATTCCAAAAGCCTCGGACCCGACCCCAGTCGTTTCTAAACATCAGCAAAAAAAATCCTTTGATTGGTTACAGGCTTATTTACCTATTATTCAAAGTGGTAACTTTAAACAAGTATTTCCGATGGGAATATTCAATATCGGCGGATTTTACGCAATTCAAACACTCTGGTTAGGGAACTGGTTCAGAGACTACATTGGCTTATCTGAGCCTGAGGTTGCCAATTATTTATTCCTGTTCAATTTAATGCTTTTGCTGGGTTATGCTGCGAATATGTTTATTCCGAGAATCCTACAACAGATGGGTTTATCTATTTTTAAATATGTCGCTATCTTTTCTGGCTTAGCATTATTAATGCAGGCACTAGCGTTATATATGCCGAAAGAACATTCTGCTATTTATTTATTTTTATTTGCTTTGTTATCGACAGTTTTTATTCTAGGACAGTCTGTATTTAATCAATTTTTTCCAAGGTCGATTAGTGGTAAAGCAAGTACATCGATCAATATTTTGATTTTTGGAGGAGCTTTTATGATTCAGTGGGGAATTGGGTTTTTAATGGATTGGTTGATACTGCAAGGTAGCACAAAGTCAGAAGCTATCAATAGTTCTTTCAAAGTACTGATTATTTTGCAGGGATTATCTTTTTTGTGGATGCTAGTTGCACCCTATGTGATCAAAAAAAGGAGTTTCTTACCAATTGCTCAGCGCTAGTTAAGTGTACTTTGAAAGCATTCACAAACCCTTGCTCTATCATTTGATAGCGAGTACTATTTATCAAAGCTATATGAATTATAGAAATTCAGTGAATTAATTCGCAGGAATCTAATAGGAATAATAGGAATATATGTCAGCATATTTAGTTGCCCTAATCACCGTTACCAATCAAGAAAAGTTTCTTGAATATGCAACCTTATCAGCTGCAACTGCAGAGCGATATGGCGCAAAATTTGTTATTCGCGGAAGGGACATCGAGGTTGTTGAAGGTGAGATGCCACATTCACGCGTAGTAATTTTAGAGTTTAAAGACAAAAATATGGCGAAAGTTTTTTTTGATTCACCAGAATATGCCCAGGCTAAAGAAGTCAGGCGGGAAGCTTGTGATTTCCATGCCTTTATTGTCGAGGGTGTTGAAACAGTGCGGTTTAGTTAGGCGTTTATTGATATTTCATAAGCAATCTTTGCTAAATCATTTATTCTGGCTTAATTCCTTGCAGTTGGATTAATTTTGCCCAGCGGCTAGCGTCCATAGCGATGATATTTTTAAACTCTTCAGACGAGCTGATGACAGGATCTAATCCTTGACTTTCAAAACCAGTTTTTAGGCTAGGATCGACGAGAATTTTCCTTAAAGCATTACCAAGTCGGTTTAAATCGTTATTAGATAGTCCATTTGGTGCCATAAAGCCGTACCACATCTCAACATTCATTTGTTCAAAGCCTAGCTCTTTAAAAGTTGGAATTTCCGGAGTCCGCACATTGCGTTTTGTGGCTCCTAGAGCAAGGCCGCGTAATTTTCCTGATTTAATATGTTCTTGGGCTACGTGGATTGGGATAAACATCGCATCAATTTGATTGCCAAGTAAGTCAGTAAAAGCGGGCGCAGTGCCACGGTAGGGAACATGGAGCAGTTTGGTTTGCGTTTCGTTTTTAAAAAGTTCCATGGATAAGTGATGAGGAGTTCCAATTCCAGGGGAGCCATAGCTCATTTTTCCTGGATTTTTTTGAGCACTTTGTATGAAGTCTTTCAGGGTTGTCTGCAAAGATTTTTCTGGGACAGCTAAAACCAGTTCGCCTTTGGCAGCTAATGTAATTGGGATTAGGTCTTTGACGGCATCAAAGGTGAGGTTACTATATAGAGCGCGGTTCATTACTAGGGTACTAACTGTCACTAAAAGTGTATTGCCGTCAGGCTTAGACCGAACGACGAGTTCAGTCCCAATGTTCCCCGATGCTCCTACCCGATTTTCAACAATAACAGGTTGTCCGAGTGCTTGGGATAGTGGCTGAGAAACGCTTCTGGCAATAATATCAATCCCAGTTCCAGGGGTAAATGGCACAATTAATTTAATGGGGTTACTAGCTGCAGATTTATTTTCTTGGGGAGGATTTTGTCCCCAGGAATACGCTGATAGGCTAGCTAGGATCGTTAGATAAACTGCCCGAGAAATACGGGTGAGCATTGCTAAACAGAATGTATCAGATATGAAATGCATTTTATCGCCCCAGACTGGCAGGATCTGAGCCAGTGATTTTTTTATAGTTATTCGAGATTTGGCTGAGTTCTTGCGCGGAAATAATATTGTCTATCTGATCAAAGGGCTGATCTGAGGAGCGTTCGTAGACCTCTCTTAATATAGCATCTGGCGGATTGATGCGATTTGCTAAAACGACTTGCGCAGTTTCTGATAAGCGTTTTTTTTCGTAGGCAATCAACGCCTGAGATACAGGTTGATCTTGGGCTAAGAGTTCAGCAAGGCAGCGCGCATCCAAGATGGACTGACCTGCACCATTTGAGCCTCTGGGATACATGGGATGCGCAGCGTCACCTAATAGAGTCGTTAATTCTTTAGTCCAAAATGGCAGAGGGTCCTGATCGATCATGGGAAATTCTAGAATTGTATCGGCATTTCTCATCAATGCTGGCACATCTAGCCAGTCAAATTGCCAGTCCTCAAATGCCCCAATAAAATCATCTAAATGGCCTTTTTTATTCCAGTCCCGCTTGAGGTATTTAGGCGTTTCAATTTCAGCAACCCAATTAATGAGTTGATTTCCAGCTGTATCAATCTGATTCCGAATGGGATAGATAACCATTTTCCCATGGGTAAGCCAGCCAGCACGAACCATTGATGCGCCCGTTAAAAAAGCTGGGGCGCGCGTCACGCCGCGCCACATATTCACTCCGGAGTACTTTGGAGCTCCTTCATTTGGGTGGAGTTGCTTGCGGATGACTGAGTGCAGTCCATCACAGGCTACAACACAATCGCTGGTTATTTCCAATATCTCGCCAGATTGTTTTATTTGAAATATTGTTGTTCCTTTTGATGCATCAACTGAAAGAGCCGCATAGCCAAGATGAAGATGCTCCGATCCGACACGCAAAAGATAGGCATTTAATAGAGTTTGTAGGAGGTCGTGCCGATGGATTGAAAATTGTGGGTAATCATAGCCGGCAAATTTACCGGCAGGTTCCGAGTAGATTTTTTGTCCAAAGCGATTAAAAAAGATTGATTCTTGAGTTAAGACCGCCAGTTTACTCAGGTCTTCTTCGAGACCGAGTTCTTTACAAAGAAATTGGCTAGCATGGGGCAGGATATTGATACCCACTCCAACAGGCTTTAACTCAGCGTTTGATTCGTAAATGTCACAGGATATCCCGAGACGATGCAAAGCAAGACCTAAGGTTAGTCCACCAATTCCAGCGCCAATAATTGTGATGTGCATATGAGCGTGTTTTCTTTATTGTTGGGTTATTTTCTATATTTTCACGATGATTCTAGTGTATATCAAGTTTTTAGTTCTAATCGATGATTGTTATGATTTATGATGAGAGCATTTAGTACAGATTAATAAGGAATTGAATATGGAAGAACTAGGACGCTTAGAAGACTTACCTTTAGAGTATCGTCAAGAGCTTTTAAAGCAAAATTTAGTTCCTTTATGGCCGAGTTTACGCGGTGTTCTGCCTCCTAAAATTCCCACACGTCAGACTAAGCCGATATGTTGGGAGTATACGGCGATTCGGCCATTACTGATGGAAGCGGGAGATTTAGCGCCCATTGAAAAAGCGGAACGTCGGGTACTTGTATTAGCTAATCCTGGTCATGGGATCGAAAAAATGCAGGCAAGTTCGGCGATCTATTTAGGAATGCAGTTACTCTTGCCAGGAGAGTATGCGGCTTCCCACCGGCATACACCAAATGCAGTACGGATGATTGTCGAGGGTGAGGGCGCATACACAACGGTTGATGGTGATAAATTACAGATGCATCGTGGCGATTTGATTCTGACACCAACTGGTTTGTGGCACGAGCACGGCCATGAAGGCCAAGAACCAGTTATTTGGTTAGATGTTTTAGATCTGCCGATTGTTTATTATATGGAGACGTCTTATCATGAAGAGGGAAAGAGTCAAAACGTGAGTAATGGTCAGTTAAGCGAATTATATGTTCATGGTGGCGTGTTACCGACAAGTCTTAATCCCAAAAGTAATAGTCAGTATCCGATGTTGCGTTATGCTTGGAAGGACGTTCGCGCCAGTTTAGAAATGATGGCAAAACAGGATCCTTTGGTTGAGGTTTTGCAAGTTACTTACGTCAACCCGCTGACTGGTCACGACGCCGAAAATATTCTCGGTTTTTATGCGCTGATGTTACGGCCTGATCAGACTCTGACTTTACCGGCTAGATCTCCAGCATCTGTGTATCACGTGATTGAGGGTGAGATATCTGTGCATATTGCAGCAGAGCAATTTAAACTTTCAATCGCAGATACTTGCTGCGCTCCTGGATATACTCCGGTGACCTTAAAGAATCATTCGGCGACAGAGCCTGCCTGTATTTTTATGGTTGATGAAGCACCACTGCATAGAAAACTTGGAGTTTATGAAGTTAGATAGACTGGGTTAACTAGATAGATCAAAATGAGTCATACGGCCTAGGAGATCGCATGGCTTTTAGACATAATTTTAGAGGCATTACCGCAGCATATTTTATGAATATCCTCAGGACCTAGGCCAACGTTAAAGACAGAATTAATGCCTTCACGGATATACATTTCACCGCCCTCGGGGTCAAACGGGCAATCACTGGCAAACAGTACTTGATCCACTCCAAAAAAATCCAGTCCACAGCGTAGCGCTGAGCTTGAGCCACCGAGTACCGTATCACCATAAAACATTTTGAAATATTCGATGGGTGGCTTTTTTAGATTTTTTAAGACATCTGCTTCACTACCATCAGCACTTCTTGATCCGAGTTGGGCCCAAAGAGTTTCCGCTCTTTTACCAAAATAGGGCAGCATACCACCACAATGATGGGTAATTATTTTTATATTAGGTAGGCGGTCAAATAGTCCAGAGAAAACCATTCTTGACATCGCGACACTTGTTTCGAAAGGCCATCCAAGGACTTGCCATATTTCATATTTAGACTTTTCTTCATCGACATAATCTGGTTTTTTTGCCAGCCGAATCGGGTGCATCCAGATTGGCATTTGGTGATGATTTGCCATCCGCTCAAAAATTGCAAAGTATTCGGGTTGATCGATTGCTTTACCATTTACGCTGGTTAATATTTGAACTCCTGCAGCGCCCATTTGATGAATTGCAAAATCCATTTCTGCCAGCGCGGCTTCTGGATTATTCATTGGCAGGGTAGCAGCAAAGCTTGGGAAAAATTCAGGCCAAGTTTGGCACATTTCAAACATGCCTTCATTAGCGATTCTGGCTAGTTGAGGGGATAGGTCTGGTCCAACTAACATTTCGGGGGATGGCACAGCCAAGCTTAATATTTGCTTTACTTGGGGATACTTTTTAAGCATTTCTACACGAGCTGGTATGTCCCATAGGAGTCGTAGGCTCATCATTCTTTTAGCTAGGCCTGGATCTGAGCTATACCGTTTCATTTCTTCGAGATACTTGGGGGGCATGACATGGTTGTAAATATCAATACAAGCTTGTTGACTTTGCATGACTAAAACCTTTAGTTAGTTGGTATATTTGCTTGTTGTACGAGTTTTTTCCAACGATCGATATCTGTTTTAATGAGATCTTTTAGTTGCTCGCTGGTTGAGAGTCGCACAAATATACCTTGGTCACTTAATTGCTTTTTAATCTCTTCGAGTTGCATGACTTCAGAAAAATCTTTATAGATTTTATTTTGTAAGTCTTTTGGTGTGTTCGCTGGGCTAAGAACTGCGTACCATGGGAACAGGTTTTCCATTTCAGGGATACCTTGCTCGGTAAAAGTAGGAACATCGGGCATGAGTTCTGAGCGTTTTGCACCGGTAACTGCTAAGAGTTTGATTTTATTTCCCTTACCAAGAGGTAATAATGAGTTAAAAGTTGCAAACATGACTTGTACTTGTCCGCCGATCAGGTCTGTTTGAGCACCAGCAAGTCCCTTATAGGGAACATGGAGCATATCCAGACCTTTTAAATTTTTTAGATATTCCATGACTAAATGATGGGGCGTTCCATTTCCAGGTGTACCGTAATTCAATTGTCCGGGCTTATTCTTGATATAGGTCAAAAGACTGGGGAGATCTTTCGCGGGTACATCGTTATTGATTGCCATTGCATAGGTGGCAACAGCTAGTCTTGCTATCGGTGCTAAATCATTGATGGGGTCAAATGGCATACTTTTATAAACAGCCGGCGTCATCGTCATGGTATCGATGGCCATTAATAGGGTGTAGCCATCTGGAGTTGACTTAGCCACTTTATCCGCACCTAAATTTCCACTTGCTCCGGGACGGTTATCGACAACGGCTGCTTGCTTCCAGCGCTCGGCAAGTTTTGGGCTGATAATGCGAGCGATGGTATCACTGCCGCTACCAGACGTAAATGGTACGACAAGAGTAACGGGGCGATTTGGAAAGGTATTAGAACTCCCTTGTGCGCATGCATTCCAAGTGGTGAGAGTAATAAAAGAGATAAAGATTAAAAGAAGAGGGTGGATTTTAGTTTTCACGGTGGTCTCTTTCATGGTTTGGTCAAGAAGGTTAGTCAATCGATATTTTGGTATTTTTTACAATTGTCGCAAATTTCTTAGATTGATTCTCCGCTTCCTTTTGGACCTCTGTTGGCGAGTTAAACCAAGGCTCAAAACCAAAAGTTCGCATATTTTTTTGAATATCTGGATCCAATAAAGCCAGGCGCATCTCTTGATTGAATTTATCCAGCATAACTTTAGGTGTACCTTTAGCCGCGTAAATGGCCACCCAGGTCTTTAGTTCGAAGTTTTTGGGGCCATTAGCTTCAGTCACTGTTGGCACATCGTTATAGCCATCGAGTCTTTTTGGCGCAGCGATTGCTAAAAACTTAACTTTTTTCCCTCGGTATAACGGGCCTGCAGATGCAGCGGTACCGAATGCCCAGTCAATATCTCCACTAGCAACCGCGTTATAGACTTGCGGAATTTCTTTAAACGGAATGTGCAGCATGGGATATCCGATCTCTGTTTCAAGAAGGGCAGATCCCAAGTGGGCAGCACTTCCCACACCCCAAGAGCCGAACGATAATCGACCATTTTTCTCTTTAGCGGCAGCGATGAGGTCGGCGACACTTGTCCATGGGGAGTTCATTGGAACGACGATAAAAAAGTTTGTCCAAAAAATCGGTGCCGCAGGTTCAAACTCTTTGTTAAAGTCAAACGGCATTTTCTTAAATAGATGTTGCTGGAGGGCTACATGGGTATTGTCAACTTGTAAGAAGGTATAACCATCTGTTGGCGCTTTACGAACCAAATCAGCTGCAATCCAACCATTACCTCCAGGCCTGTTATCTACGATGACAGCTTGGTTAATCGATTTACTCATTTTTTCGCTGACATTGCGAAGTAAGGCGTCAGGCCCACTGCCCGCAGAAAAGGAGGTAACAATTTTGATGGGTTTGTCAGGATACGCTTGCGCGAAAGCATTTATACAAATAAACACATTGAGATAAAGTGCGATAAATTTTTTCATGATTGACATAGGAGAATGCGCAGGTAAAGTTGAAGACATTATTGTTGGCCAGTAATATGCTTCAGAAGCATTTGGGGATTTTTAGGAAGATCATCACCTTGCCAAGCAATATGTTGATCGGGCCGAATAATTGTCAATTGTTTTTGGTAGAGTTGTGAAATACCTGGTTCAATTGGTGAAATCATTTTAAAAGGGATACCCATTTGTTGAGCTAACTGCAAAAATTCATATAAATAGATACTATCTTTATTGAAGCAAATTAGGGTATACCCCATGCCAAAATGATCATACAGAGAGCTACCATCGTGCATCCAGGCATGTGGTGCGAGACAACCGGGTCTTGAGGATGGAACATAATTAATAAAATCGATCGGCGGATAGCTTTGATGATCATCGACAATGACTGGTGAATGTTCATATCTATAGCCAAGAATAATGCCCAAAGTAGAGAACTCGCGCAATTTGGTAATTTCGATACGCTGACCAACTTGTTTTCTGAGTTCTGCTCCTGCGATAGTCTGATCTTCGAGCCCATCGACCCACAGTTGATTGCCAAGAACACCATGATTCACAACGGCCTCATTCATGACTAGGTCATGGACTTGCCTTCTCTCAATTTCGTAACTATCTAAAAGTAATGGACCTCCCCAGCCTTGTAAATTTGCGGCAATTTTCCAGCCTAGGTCGACTGCATCGGCAATGCCCATATTCATCCCATAGCCCCCAAATGGTGGGTGTAAATGACAAGCATCACCGGCTAGGAATATTCTGCGATTTTGATAGGAAGTAGCAATTAGTCGACTTGCAATCCACTCGTCGGATGACAAGACTTCATAGGGTAGGTTAATACCAGTTGATTTTTTGATTAATTCAGTAGATGAACTTAGATCAAATTTGGCTTCTTTAGGGACGCCAGTTGGCATAAAAAACCACTTATCTTGGTCCATCGGCCCGATTAATCCAGGTGCATCTGGATTAACTTGCCAATACATAATTGCCGGACCTAAGAGATGGGCTTTTTCTAAACCTGGTGCTTTAAAAACGATATTGTAATTTTTAGATAGACCATGGATACCTTCCATTTTGGCGCCAATTTCTTCTCGGATTTTGCTTTTAGAGCCGTCAGCGCCAATTAAAAACTTGCTTGCGAGTTGGAATGTTGATTGATTACTTTTGGTGTGGGCCACTAGTTGGACTTGATCTGCTTGTTGGCTGACTTGTAAAACTTCCGTATTAAATAGCATTTGTACCGAGGGTAAGGTACTAACATGGCTGCGCATGACTTCTTCAACGGTGTATTGAGGGATCCATTGAGAATGCTCAGAATATAAGGGATTTCTCCCTGGTGCGCAGTAAAAAGCATTTTCAAAGCGCATTAATTCAAAGCCGGAAAGTCTGGTGCAAAAAACCACATTAGACGGGTAGTCCATCCCTAGAGGAGATGCTTTGCGAAGGTTTTGTGCAATACCCCAACGACGGAAATGCTCTCTAGTTCTAGCATTCGTTGTTTTAGCTCGAGGGGCGTAGCCAACCCGTTCATTTTTTTCGAGGATAACGCAGGAAATATTTCGTTGTCCGAGTTCAATAGCTAAAGCTAGACCAACAGGTCCAGCACCCACGATGATGACATCAGGATTTAAAGTGGGCTTTACTTGCATGAGGAAGAATTACTCCTGCGCTAGTTTTTTTTGCCACTTTTTTTTCCATAAATCCCAGGAGCGGTAGTACTCTTGCCATTTAACATTCGCAGACACTTCATCATCATCCATATAGATGACCTCTGTTGGTTTGCCAAACATGGTCATTGCTTGATATTGCATTTTGGCATTTTGTTCCAGATAGATTGTTCGGCCAACTGCAATTTGAATTTTTTCTCCCACAACCACAGAGCCATGGCCGCGCATGAGTGCTGCGGGATGAGCACCGAGCTTATCTGCGAGGGATTTACCGTGCAGGCTATTTCGCACCAACATATCTGTGCCAAGCTCAGCCTCTCGGATATCCCAGTTCGGTATGCCTAATCCAATGAAGGCTGCCATATGAAATATGGGGCGTAACTCACAATTGGTACAGCTAAAAGGGACTACGGTTGGTGAATGATTATGAACGATCGAATGCACATCTGGCCGGGCTTTATAAATTTCACTATGAATAAATCGCTCGTTATAACTTCTTGGACTATCCGGTTTGATGGGTTTACTTTCCATATCTAATTCAAGGATATCTGCTTGCGTAATCAGTTCTGGGGCGAGATCACGCGAGATAAAGTAGGTATTTGGATTTTCAGGATTTCGGGCGCTGACATGGCCATAGGCATCAATGACGCCATGTTCTACACAAATACGAGATGCGATAACTAAGTCTTCAATAATACTCATTGATGCACCTTTATTCAGTTTTAATATTGCCATTTTTTACCACCAACTTCCACTTACTAATATCTGTTTGCAGGAGATTTTGCATCCTTTCGCTTGGACCGCCCACCTGATTTAAACCTTGCTTATCCATGAGGTCTTTCAATTCTGGGGTATTGAGTTGAAGATTCATTTCAGTATTTAATTTTTGAATAATTTCACTTGGGAGTTTTGCGGGACCTAAGACGCCATACCAAGTATCTACGACTTCATTCATACCAACTTGTTTGAGCGTAGGCACTTTAGGAAAAGCTTTAGAGCGATCTTCACTAAATATAGCTAGCATTTTGAGTTGCCCACTTTGGAGATAGGTGTTTGCGGCTTGCAAAGAAACTACACTAGCTTGCACATGACCACCCATTAGATCAGTAATTGCTCCTGAAATACCTTTATAAGGTACGTGGAGAATTTCTAGGCCACCTTTTTGTTTGAGCAACTCCATTGCCAAGTGTTGGGTAGTTCCTGTTCCAGGAGAAGAGTAGGTATATTGATTTGGATTTGATTTGACATGCGCTATGAAGTCTTGATATGAATTGAGGGGTAGATTTGGATTGATCACTAAACCCATTGCACTTGTGGCTAGAAGACTAATCGCCGAGAAGCCTTGAATGGGGTCATATGGCAATTTAGTTCTAATGGCCGCAACCGATGCGTGCGAAGTTGCTGTGAATAGAATGGTATAGCCATCAGGCGCAGATTTAGCAACAAAATCAGTACCGATCACACCTGCTGCTCCCGCGCGATTGTCAACGATGATTGGCACACTCAACTTAGTAGAGAGTTTATTGCCGATATGGCGAGCGAGTAGATCGGCCGTACTACCAGTTGTGTAGGGTACAACGAGGGTAATTTGTTTATTCGGATAATTTAAGCTTGGATTTTGGGAATAAGTAATTGGCCCAAACAACATCAGGAAAGATATCAGGAGTAGGTAGGGTATGCGCAAGCAAGTCTTTCTCATGGGAGAAATTAAAAATCAACAACCAACTCAACAACGAACTCAACAATCAACATAAGGACTCGCTCAATCGCACTGTTTGGTAATTTATCTGAATTAGGAAGGATTTCATATATGATAAGTATAAATTTATTTTCAACAAGTAGTAAAAAATCAAAAAAATTGTAGAGGATTGGATGAAACTTGCACGATTTAATGAGGGACATATTGGCATCGTAGTTGATGAGGAGATCATTGATATCAATGATCTGGTCAATAAAGATCTTGAGGCTTGGCCTTTAGTCGCTATGAACCGCTTGATTGCTGAGTATCAACAATTTGAGCCGACTCTGCGTGCTGCCCTTGCAAGGCCAAGGATACCGTTATCTCAAGTCCAGTTACTTACTCCGATCCCAGCAAGTTCTAAGGTGATTGCTTATCCGATTAATTACCATGATCATGCAACTGAAATGGGTCGGCAAGCTAAGGCAAATAACTTAGGATTTTTTTTAAAGCCGCCTTCTTCATTGAGTGGGCCTAGTGATCCGATTCTTTTACCAGATTTGCCGGATCGTCGAATTGATCACGAATGTGAATTAGCTATCGTGATTGGTAAACGTGGAAAGGATATCCCTAGAGAGGATTGGCAAGATTACGTATTTGGATACTCATGTTTAATGGATATTGTGGTGCGGGGTAAGGAAGAGCGAGTTGCTCGGAAAGCTTTTGATACTTTTTGTCCAGTAGGTCCGTGGATTATGACTGCTGATGAACTTGGTGATCCGAGTAATTTGCGCGGTAGATTATGGGTTAACGACGAGTTGCGGCAAGACGCTAATACGCGGGATTTAATCGTTGATATTCCTGGCATGATTGAGATAGCTTCTCACATTATGACCTTAGAGCCGGGTGACATTATTGCAGCTGGGACTCCTGCTGGGGTAGGTCCTATAAAGGGAGGTGACCATGTCAAAATTGAATTTGAAAAAATTGGTTCGATGACCGTTATGGTTAAGCAGACTTCTGGGGGCAGAGCTTCTATATTTGAGACGACTGCGGCAGTAAGCTGAGATCGTTTGATGAATCAAGTTCATAATCTAGAGGCACTAATCGAATTTAAAGAGCGTATTCATGCGCTGGGGCTATTACCTCTTTGGGATCGGCAGGTCAAATTAGTGCCAGGTTCGGATTGTGTGGTGGCGCATTGGCCATATCAGCAAATGAGACCTTTACTTGATGAGGCTACCCAATTAATTACCAAAAAGGATGCTGAACGCAGAGTTTTAGTGATGGAAAATCCCTCGCTCAGGGGCACGTCTTTTATTGCAAACTCTTTATTTGCTGGCCAGCAGATTATCCTACCCGGGGAGTTTGCTTTTTCGCATCGGCATACCCCCAACGCCCTGAGATTTTTAGTAGAGGGCGCGGGTGCTTATACAAGTATTGATGGCCATAAAGTTCCAATGAGTCCGGGAGATTTTGTAGTTACGCCAAGCTGGTCTTGGCACGATCACGGCAATGAGGGAGAAGAGGCAGTTGTTTGGATGGACGGTTTAGACACTCCATTTACTAGTCTATTTGGGGCCCACTTTCGCGAAAATTATTCAGCCCAGACTTTTCCTGTAAAGCAGGTACCGGTGGATCAGGCGCAGCCTTTAATTTTTCCATTCAAGAAAATATCTGCAATTCTTAAAGAGCGAGCAAATGATGAATCCTTGTGCGATCCTGCCCATGGCTTTAAATATGTCTATTCGAATGAGGTTAGCGGTGAGTTTGCCTTTAAAACAATGGCGGCCTTTATGCAATTACTTCCCTCAAATTTTGCGGGGAGTATTTACCGTTCGACAGAGAGTTCGGTTTTTAATGTTGCACAAGGATCTTGCTACATCGATTTGGAGGATCAAACACTCCATTTACAAGAGCATGATGTTGTGGTTATTCCCTCATGGAAGAAATACCAATTTCGATCATCCCAAAACTGTATGTTATTTAGCTTTTCTGATCGTGCTGCTCAAAAAACATTGGGTTTTTGGCAAGAAGAATATCTCAGTAAATCATCTTAATCCACTTTGATATTACTATTCATTACCACCGGTACCCAGCGGTTGATTTCATCGAGTAAAAAGGCTTGTTGTTGACTCGCAGGAATATTGAGTAGTCTGCCTCCATCCTGTTCGATCTGGGCATTAAATTCACTATCTTTATTAATCTGTGCCATCGCTGTGCGTAGTTTATTAACAATTGCGGGAGATGTTCCGGTTGGAGCAAAAATGCCGAACCAACTCTCGCCATTAAATTTAGTCAGGTTAGTCTCATTTATCGTTGGTAGGTTGGGAAGCGCTAAAGTACGCTTTTCGCTAGAGACTGCGATACCTTTGATGCGTCCTGTTTGAACATAGCTTTTACTGGAGGAGACATTATCAAATATCATATCTAAGCGACCAGCCAACATTTCTTGATAGGCTGGGGGAGAGCCTTTGAATGGTACATGGATTAACTCCAGTCCTAAATTACGCAATAAAATATTTCCCCAAACATGTTGTAGTGTTCCAACGCCAGCCGAACCGTAGGAGTATTGGCCTGGTTTTTCTTTCATCACTTTAACCATTTCAGCAAGGTTATTTGCAGGAAAATCAGGTCGCAGCGTCAATACAAAAGGGTAAGATGAAACATAGCCTAAAGGAACAAAATCTTTTGCAGGATCATAGGGTAGGTTTTTCATGAGTGCTTTGTTCATGACCATATTAAATAATCCACCCACGAGAAGCGTATATCCATCAGGCGATGCTTTAGCGACAAAGTCAGTGCCGATCAATGATCCTGCACCAGCTTTATTTTCAACAAAAGCTGATTGCTTTAAGATTTCAGTCAGTTTTTGGGCAACCTTTCTTCCTAAAATATCAGTTCCGCCACCTGCTCCTATAGGAACGATTAATTTGACAGGTCCTTTTGGATAATCCACATCTTGGGCGAAGGGGCTAGACATAGAGAAAAGACTAATGGCCAAAGTAATCAGTTGTAGGCCACGATAAAAATTGGGGGGCATAAATTTTCCTTGAGAAGATGACTTGTTTATTTAAACTAGTTTAACCCTAAAAGGTATTGCTGTTGGATCGTTTGATGTGCGTTTACTATGATCTGCAAGAAATTCATGTGTATGTGAAATCAGCTTGCAATGCCGGACTATTTGGATGATAGGTACTATTGCGCCACAGATTTGCCTAACAAAATTGGATGTTTTGAGCTTATTACATACTTTATAAAATATCGGTCATTAGGGTTTTCCCGAGACTTTGTAAGTAAGTAATTGACAAAATATCGACTGCCATCGATTGCAGTGATTTGTCGCTTTAAAGTATTTGAGTCAGATTAATCGAGTGGGAATCTATAGTATATTGATAGTAATAATATAAAAAGGAGATAAGATGACCAAGCTAAATAGTGAACGGCGAAGTCTACTCAAAGTAGCCTCTGCAATTGCTGTCTCTGGGGTAGCGACGAGTTTTGGTTGTGCGCAAAAAGGCAATTATTCCAGCGCAATTGGAGAGTCATTTGTAGACCGAGATGAGTTTGTTATTCGTGGGGCGAATATATTATCGATGGATGCCTCGGTAGGTGATTTTGTGCGCGGTGACGTTCATGTTCGAAATGGCGTCATTGTGGCCATTGCCAATGAAATTCATGCACCTGCAGTTAAAGTGATGGACGCGAACGGCATGATTTGTATGCCTGGTTTTGTCGAGACCCATTGGCATCTATGGACTAGTCTATTACGTCCAATGATGAGTACAGACGATAATAAGCGTGGATATTTCCCAGTTACTAGTGCTTTGGGGCGTCATTTTACGCCAGCTTATCACTATGCCAGTGTTCGACTTGGCATGGCTGAGGCAATTAGCGCTGGCGCTACGACGGTTCATAACTGGGCGCATAACATTGCCTCTGCTGAGCATGCAGATGCCGAGTTGCGTGCGATGCGTGATATGGGACTACGTGGTCGTTTTTCATACGGTGCAGCCCAAGGCGCGCCTAATAATTTACCCATGGATTTCTCCGGATTAGCCAAAATCAAGAGCCAGTGGATGCCTAATGATGGCATGTTGACATTGGGTTTTTGCTCGCGCAACATTGGTGATGATACGAACCCACTGCGTGGAAATATTTCGGTTGAAACTGCTCGCAAGGAGTGGGCGCAAGCTCGGGCTCTTGGGCTGCCGATTACGATGCATACTTCTGGCGCCAGTCCTATTATGTTACTTGAAAAAAATGGCTTTTTGGGCGCAGATGTGCAACTCGTTCATCCCTTGCTTACGACTGCAGAGGAACGAAAAATATTACACGCTCGAGGCGTCAGTTACAGTATGTCGCCAGTTGGTGAGTCCCAGCGTCCTGCAAGTGCAGGGGTGATTCAGTTAGCTGAGCTATTAGAGGCTGGGGTAAAAGTGAGTATGTCGATTGATTTGACGGGCACCTACAATGTAGACTTTTTCCAATGTATGCGATTTTTGTACCATTTGCACCGTCACCGTGTCGGGAACCGTATCCCACTCACGGCAAAACGACTGGTACAACTAGCCACACTAGACGGTGCCGTTGATTTAGGTATTGCCAATCGTACCGGTTCACTCACCCCGGGTAAGCGGGCCGATCTGATTTTAGTGCGTACGGGTGATATTAATATGGCGCCAATGGCTGACCCCTATGAGGCTTTAGTGAATTTAGCTCAGCCACGCAATGTCGATACCGTCATTGCTGATGGGCGAGTTTTGCAGCGTGGCGGGCAATTTACTCGGCTAGATTATCAAGAAGTGCTGCGTGAGGCAATTGATGCGGGTAAGGCTTTACGAGCTAGAGGAGCTGGGTGATTATTGGACGAATTGCAGCACTTCCGGTTGGTTAGCATAGGCTATTTGACTGATAGTGCGAATACTCTGTAGATCTTTTTAGTTGTTTATTGATGAAGTTTTTAGGTGAAACAGGTGTTATGATTATTTTAGAATTCCTTAAATAATTATTATTAAAACTTAGGAGATGGCTTTGAATAAATCACAGTATTTTGGTTCATGTAAACATACTTTATTTTCTTGTTCAGGATGTAATACGTCATCTTCTCGCCGGAACTTACTTAAAGGGCTTGGCGGCATTAGCATGCTCAGTGCAATGGGTGGAATACCCGCACAACTCTTGGCCCAAAACGTTACTGGTCTAGTTGACACACATCATCATTTTTATCCGCCAGCATATCAAAAAGCCTGGTTTGATTGGGAGGACCAGCGCAAGATCCCTCATTTCCCGCAGCAAGAGCGTTGGACTCGTGAGGGAGCTATAGCTGATATGAATAAGGCTGGTGTTCAAAAAGCCATCTTATCGATGGCTTCAACGCCTGGTGTCTGGTTTGATTTACCATTACCAAAAGTGGTTGAGATGGTTCGCTCGGTCAATGATTACGGAGCCGAGATGGTGCGGGATTTTAAGGGACGTTTTGGCTTATTTGCTGCCCTGAATATGTTAGATGTCCCTAGTACTCTCAAAGAAATTGAATATGTTTTTGACGTACTCAAAGCGGATGGTGTTGGGATACAGACGAACTATGGAGACAAGTGGCCAGGGCATCCTGATTTTGCCCCAATTTTTGAAGAATTGAATCGCCGCCGCGCCTTAGTTTATTTTCATCCTTTAGCTGCGAGTTGCTGTGGACGACTCAATACCGGTACGTTTCCAGCCGTGATAGAAGTTCCGCATGACACGACAAGAGCCGTCGTTAATTTACTCTTGAGTGGGACTTTGGCTAAGTTTCGAGATATTCGATGGTTATTCTCGCATGCCGGGGGTACTATTCCCATGTTAGCTGGCAGAATTAACTTCTTCCATGGCAATGCTAAAAATGCTGCGATGTTTGCCCCTAATGGGGTTGAGGCTGAGCTGAGGCGTCTTTATTATGACACCGCTAACGCCACTCATCCAGCACCGATGGCTGCCTTATTAAAACTGATTCCTTCGACTCAAGTAGTCTATGGCAGTGACTACCCATATGTTGCTATGGACACACAAGTAACTGCATTAAGTCAATTAGGTTTAGATGTACAAGTATTACAACAAATTCAACAAGTCAATGCTAATCGTTTATTAGCACGTAATTAATTAGAATGGAAATCCAATGAAACAATCTATCCAGAAAATAACCTTTTGGTCTGCAGTAAGTGCTTTATCTTTATTAGTCTCGTGTGCGGCGACTGCACCGATCATTGTGCCGGCAAATACACCGGAGACACTGCGAGTTAATGTTTTTCGTGGTGGCAGTAATATTCCGATTTATATGGCGCTGGAAAAGGGTTACTTTAGCCGGCGAGGAATTACGGTCAACTTACAATTTACGCCTAATTCAGAGCAACAGCGTGCCGGTTTAGCTGCGGGTCGGTTTGATATTGCGCATGCCGCGGTAGATAACGCGGTGGCGATGATTGAAGTTGCTAAAGTGGATGTTGTGATTGTTTCTGGTGGTGATGGTGGCATGAACGAATTACTAGTCCGTCAGGATATTAACAAACCAGCTGATATTCGTGGTCGGACATATGTAGTGGATGCTCCGAATACAGCATATGCGTTGATTGGACGCAAGATGTTTAAAAATGCTGGTTTGATTGATGGACGCGACTATAAGTTAGATCCTATCGGTGGTTCTGAAATCCGTAGTAAGGGCTTGGATACGCCGGCAGGTGCAGCAACTATGCTTAATCCGCCATGGAATTTTGTGGCCCGCGATCGCGGCGCTAAAAGTCTTGGACGAACCATTGAGTTGTATGGCCCTTATCAGGCATCGGGTGCTTTTGTGATGCGATCATGGGCGAAGTCTAATGAGCAAGTCTTAGAGCGTTATTTAGCAGCTTTTATTGAGGGTTGTAGAGCCGCTCAGGATCCTGCTCAAAAAAAGCAAGTTTTAGCAGTCCTCAAGCGTGAATTAAAATTAGACGACCGTCTAACAGAGTTGACCTATCAGGAGTTGATGTTGAAGGGGAGTGGTTTATCCAAAGACTGTGCAATTGATATGCCAGGATTTAAAAATGTTCTAGCTTTGCGCGCGGAAATCGAGGGGCAGTGGGGTGGTAATCCTCCGGCACCAGAAAAGTTTTTAGACATGTCTTATTTTGACAAAGCAAAAAGACACACGATGCCCTAAGGCATAAGTTGTTGTTTACTCTTAATCAGTTGATGATTAAGAGGTATTTTTAGAAGATGGTTTTTTAGAAAGAAAATGGATTCTCAGGTGAGTGATATTCAGGCAATTGAGCAAGTAGTTCGTCGTTGGGGTCTTTATAGAGATACGCGGCAGTGGGAGGGGTTACGCAGTTGTTATGCCCCAAATGCGACTGTTAAAACAACTTGGCTAGTAGGTAGTGCAGAGGAATTTATTGCAGCCTCGATGAAGGCTAGCGAAAATCCCAATGCTGCAACGTCTTTGCATTCGATTGGCGCTAGTTGTATTGAGGTATTTGGTGACAAAGCCTTAGCAGAGACGCGTATAGTATTGCTGGTGCGGGCTTTTGTTACAAATATCGAAGTGGATATCACCGTTTGGTGTAGATTTTTTGATTGGTTTGTTAAATACCAAGGAGCTTGGTGTATTGCAAGGCGAGATCCGATTCATGAAAAAGACCGCATGGACCCTGTAGATCCCTCGGTTATATTGCAATTAGATGGTAATCGATTAGCGCAATTACCAAAAGCTTATCGGCATATCACGTATGTGCAGTCCTTAAATGGCGCAGTAATCACCTTAGACCTTGTCCAACATAACTCTCCCGAGCAAAACCTGTTGTATCACCAGGCCCAAGAATGGTTACGCCATTAGAGATACTGCTGTAAACAAAAGAGTTGCGTAAAGCACATCGTATAGATTTTCTTGGAGTATTAGTATTTACCCTTAAATTGCCAAGTTGCGAAGTTGATTCAGTCTTAAACATGGGGAAATATTTTATTATTGAGTTAAAGTAAAGAAGATTTATATACAATTCGAGTTGTGGTATGACCACCTGAAATGAACGTAAGGCGAGTTTTTAAAGACAATATTAAAAGTGAGATGAGATGATTAGTAAATTAAAAGAAATTTTCTTCACGAGTTTTATATCCATGGTGATATTTGGTTTTTCTGCCTGGATGGTTCAGGCCCAACCAAAACCACCTATTAAAATAGGTAGTACGCTTGCATTAACTGGGCCATTATCTGCGACCGGGATTGTGCACAAAATTGTCGGTGAGATTGCTATTGAAGAGATTAATCGTAAAGGCGGCTTATTAGGTAGGAAAATCGAATGGGTTTTAAAAGATGACCAGTCCAAAGCGGATGTTGCTAGGACGCTATACGAGCAGCTTATTACCAGTGATAAGGTGGATTTATTAATGGGCCCTTATGCCACTGGTGCGATTTTATCAGCCATGGGTGTTGCCCAACGTTACGATAAAATTTTGATTCACCACACTTTTGGAATTCCAAATCAGGCAAAGTACGATAAACAATTTTCAACATGGAGTCTCGGGCCTCATCCTGATAAAACAGTACCAGTGACGGTCTTTGATGCGCTTGCGACCGTACAAAATCCACCCAAGACAATTGCGATTGTGACCTCAAAATTTCCATCAATCTACTTTATGTCGGTTGGTGCAAGAGAGGTAGCAAAGGCTAAAAATTTGAAAGAGGTACTTTACCTTGAGTGGGATTTTGGTAATAAAGATTTTGGTACGATTGCTGCCCGCGTTAAAGATGCCAAGCCTGATATGGTTTGGATTGGAGACATTGGTACTGAAGGAATACAATTATTAGAGGCGATGCGAAAGATTGACTACTCTCCTCGTATCCATACGCATATTTATCCAACACCAGGATTGATGGCGCAGTCACCTGAGGCTGACGGTGCAATTGCTATATCTTTATTCCAGGAACATCCACCTTTCACAGCGAACTTTGGGGCGGCTGATTTTGTCAGAATCTATCATGAAAAAGCCCAAGCAGCAGGCTTGCCCTACCCATTAGTTGATGTGCAAGCTGCTACTTCCTATAGTGCTTGGCAAGTGCTTGAGGCGGCTGTAAAAGCTACTAAAAGCTTTGATGATGCAACCCTTGCAAAATGGCTGAAGACAAATAAAGTGGACACTGTATCCGGCAAATTACGTTGGGATGGTGAATTTAATTATGGCGATGATTTAATGAAAATTGCCCAAGTACAAAATCGCAGGTGGGTGATGGTATATCCTAAAAACCTGGCAGCGCCCGGAGTCAAATTACAAGTTAAATGATTAGGATTTCGTTTTGCCAAGTTTAAATTTATTGATTCAATCAGCAGTATCGGGCATATTACTTGGAGGTTTGTACGGATTGATAGGCCTAGGTTTAGGTCTATCATGGGGTTTTTTAGGGCAGATTAATTTAGCCCATTTTGCCTTTGTTTTTTTATCAGCCTATTTGTGTTTTGAAATCACTAATAAAACAGGTCTTGATCCCTTAGTTTGTTTTTTAATGCTCCCGCCGATTTTTTTCTTGGTAGGAGTCGGATTACATTGGTTGACCAGGCGATTTAGTATTTCACCGCTTAATTCATTATTACTAACTTTTGGTTTAACGGTTATCGTTGAGGCGGTTATCCAATTGATTTGGACCGCAGACTTTCAGAAATTACAAACTGTGTATGGAGATAAGAAAGTCGCTATAGGGGGAATTTATTTTCCATTCGTTGAAAGCCTTGGTTTTGTGATTGCTTTTATAGTTGCCTGGCTGATTCATATAGTGATGCGGCACACCGATCTAGGTAAAGCCGTTAGAGCAATCGCCCAAGATCCTCAAATGGCAGCAGCTTACGGCATTCCACAAAAAAAAATTAGTCTTGGTATGGCTGGGTTATGTACTGCTCTGGCTGGAATTAGTGGCATTTGTATTGCATTGATTTATAGTTTAAATCCATCCCAAATGTACAGTTGGATAGGTGTTATTTTTGCTGTCGTGATGTTGGGGGGCTTGGGGAACCCTTTTGGCCCATTGATTGCTGGCATTGTGATTGGCCTGTCTGAGGCAGTCGCCATGGTATTTGTTAATCCGTCGTGGGCTCCGATTGTCTCTTTTTCATTATTAATTGGTTTATTGCTTTTCAGGCCGGGGAAATTGTAATTGAAACGAACACATGGCCTCATTATTTTAGCTGGTAGTGTATTCGCTTTTCTACCGTGGTTAAATTTGCCAGCGTTTTGGCAGTCTTTTCTGTACATTGTTTTTTATTGGGGTGTATTAGCCGTTTCTTGGAATATTTTTTCAGGTACATCGGGATATTTTTCTTTTGGTCATGGGGCGTTTTTTGGAATTGGCATGTACGCAGTTGCGTACTTTTGTGGCAAGCTTGATCTTGAATTTTTACCAGCATTGATCGTTGCAGGATTTCTTGCGGGGATATTTGGTTTAGCAATTGGAGCGCTCGTATTTCGGGTAAAAAATGTCCGAGGTGAGCTATTTGCATTATTAACTTTAGCAGTAACTTTTGTGATTGCAACAGTCGTACTCAATACACCGATAGATGGTGGGCCAGGAATTTATTTAAATTCAGTTGTAGTTCCTCGCCTGGGTCCAAATCCAGCAGCGGCATTTTATTTAATGATGTTAGGTTTACTGATCGTGACATTATTAATTGCAAAATGGATTCATGCATCCAAATTAGGTTTAGGTTTAAGTGCTATTCATGATGATGAGGATGCTGCGGAAGTGATGGGTGTACCGACTTACCGGGCAAAATTAATTGGGTTATTTTTATCGTCCTATTTGGCTGGTATGGCAGGTGCAATACAAGCCTTATTTGTGTCCTATGTAACGGCTAATGAGACCTTTTCAATTACTGTCCCATTATTTGTTGTTTTAATGAGCTCGCTTGGCGGAACTAGACATTGGGCTGGCCCTTTGCTAGGCGCAGTTGTTATTACAGGAATTCAATACGTCTTCACAATTGGAGACAGTGCTCTGGTTGGGAAGATGATTTTAGGATTAATTTTGATATTAGTTATATTATTTATTCCACATGGATTATTGGGTAATTGGGCACGCTCTCAAACAAAAGAAAACTCTCGTAAAATCATACAAGGATTAAAGATCAAGCACCGTTCTGTAGAGGAACCTAGACTGATAAACCAAGGGACAGTTCTTTTAAATACGAAGAGTTTAAGCAAATCTTTTAATGGAATTCAGGCCTTACAGAGTTTAGACCTTGAAATTTACGAAGGAGAAATTTTAGGTTTATTAGGGCCGAATGGATCTGGTAAGTCAACTTTTATTAATGTGATTAGCGGTCATTACTCTTGCACGAGTGGACAGGTCTTTTTTTTAGGTAAATCGATTAGTACATTGTCTGCCCATGAAATTGCGATGCGGGCTATTAGTCGGACTTATCAGACACCTCGACCTTTTAATGAGTTAACAGTCTATGATAATGTTCGTTTGGTTGCGGCTTATGCCAAAAAAATCCGATTAGAAGATGCCAGTCATGATGCTTACGATGCTCTGTGTCAAGTTGGTCTGCAAGATAAAGCTGATCAATTACCAACAGATTTAAATTTACATCAACGAAAGTTTTTAGAATTTGCCCGCGCACTCGTTACGAAGCCGAAATTATTAATGTTAGATGAAGTTCTTTCTGGACTAACCCCTAGTGAAATTCAAAGTTCAGTCAAGTTAATACAAAATATTCGATCTCAAGGAACGACGATTTTATTTGTTGAGCATGTGATGTCAGCCGTCCTCGCCTTAGCTGATCGGATAGCTGTCCTCAATCATGGGCAGTTAATTGCGAAGGGTAAACCCACAGAAGTAATGCGCCATCCTGATGTGATTACGGCATATTTAGGACGAAGGCCACAAAATGCTTAATATCCAAAATTTACAAGTTGCTCATGGGCTTGCTATTGCCTTATGGGATATCAGCTTACATGTTCAGCCTGGTGAGTTGATTTGTGTCGTTGGGCCTAATGCTGCGGGTAAGACAACGTTAATTAATGCAATAGCAGGATTAAATCCTGTGCAAGCTGGAATCATGCAATTTAACGAGGTTGACTTGTGCCAACTTGAACCACACTTATTTTGTGAGATGGGTGTTGCTTTAGTACCTGAAAGTCGTCGATTGTTTGTTGACATGAGCGTTTTAGAAAATTTAGAAATCGGTAGTTTTATACCTCGAGCAAAGGCTATTCGAGCGCAGACCTTAGAGATGGTTTTAGAATTATTTCCGATATTAAAGACTAAGATTCACCAATTATCTGGTACTTTGTCAGGTGGACAGCAACAGATGCTAGCAATCGGGCGAGCATTGATGGCTAAACCGCAACTATTACTTTTGGATGAGCCATCACTTGGTTTGGCACCAAGCATTGTGCATGATATGTTTGAAGCAATGCAAACTGTTAACCTAGAAGGTATTTCAATTTTACTGGTCGAGCAAAATGTCACTATGGCGCTGGAGATTGCTAGCCGGGGTTATGTATTAGAAGAGGGTAGAATTGCTTTAGAAGGGAAGGCATCAGATTTGTTAAATAGCCCTGAAATTCAAAAAGCCTATTTAGGTATTGAGTAATAATTGTCAAATATTGGGTAGCTGGTAATTATTAAGTTTTTTTTGTTCCAAAAACCTGTTCGCATTGATAAACATATTTAAGGAGAAATAATGGCAACTCCCTCAATTGAGCGCTTAGCGCATGTTGGATTACATGTTCGTGATTTACAAAAATCAGTTGAATTTTATCGGGACATGGTTGGGTTAAAAATCAGTGATGATGACAAAGCTGCTGGAATTGTATTTATGTCATCCCATCCAGAAGAAGAGCATCACGAATTATTACTGGTAGCTGGGCGCTCAGTGCCTCTGAATGTGCAACTGCTTCAGCAAATTTCTTTTCGTTGTAGTACCTTAAATGATGTGATTGAATATTGGCGTAGATTTGTAGCCAATGATGTAAAAATTCTGTATACCGTTACACATGGAAATGCCATTAGTTGTTACTTTAAGGATCCAGACGAAAATATTTGTGAAGTGTATTGGCCAACTGGACTAAAAGCGCGACAAGGATTTTTAATTGGGCTTGACTTTAATGAAAGTGAAGTAGCTTTAATGCGTCAGGTGACTGACTTAGTGAATGAGCATGGTGAAAAAGGGGTTATTGATTTTAAATTATTAGCCGAGCAAAATATTTAGACAAGCCTACTGATGTGGGTAATTTAAATGCCTAGGAAAATAGGTACAGTTCTCTTCACTTCGTTTTTGATATGTAATGCTACTTGTTTAATCGGTATTGTTTCAGTTTAGAGGTTGTATGAATGTCTAACATTGCTGGTTATATTCTACAAAATGCTCAAGCACAGCTAGGTGCAATCGCCATGATTGATCATTCCTTAGCGCGCTATCAAAAATCTCGATCTAGGCATCTCGATCAATATGGTTATTCACTAAAGGAAGTGAGTTATCAAACTTTTACAAATCGATTCAGTCGATTAGCAGCTGGTATTCGAGCTCTAGATGGGATTTGTCCAAAAGATCGAATCATCATTTGTATGGAAAACCGCCCAGAGTATTTAGACATATTATTAGCTTGTTGGTGTGCTGGACTTTGTGTGGTTCCTGTTAATGCGAAGTTACATGCCAAAGAAATACTCCACATTGTTTCCGACAGTGCGGCTCGACTTGTACTCGTAGATGAGGCTTATGCAGAAGAGTTAAGTCAATTATTTATTGAAGCTCATTTACATGTTCACGTCTTGATTGCTGGATCACAAGACTATGCAAATTTATATGATGTGCAGCCTATGGCATGTGTTGAAGTTCAGTCAGATGATTTAGCTTGGATTTTTTACACATCAGGCACTACTGGCCGTCCGAAAGGAGCGATGCTTACCCACCATAACTTGCTGATGATGTCTTTGATCTATTGCGCAGATATTGAGCAGGTTAGTCCTGGCGATGTTCAGTTTCATGCTGCTCCGCTGTCTCACGGAGCGGGTCTTTATAGTATTCCTCATTTATTAGGTGGTGGGACTCAGGTAATCTTTGACGGCTTTGATCCGCAGAAAATGTTAGATGCTTTAGACTGTTATCAGAATGTGACATTTTTTGCTGCTCCTACGATGGTGATGCGCTTAGTTCATTTTGTCCAGCCTGGGCAGCAATTTCCCGGATTACGCACCATTATTTATGGTGGTGGACCGATGTACGTGAATGATTTATTGCGTGCATTAGATTGTTTTGGCCCAAAACTGTATCAACTTTATGGTCAAGGCGAAAGTCCAATGACGATTACCGGACTATCAAAAATTGATCATCAGGGCAATCGTGATACAACGCATCTTGCCCGGCTTGCAACTTGTGGGCCTGTTAGAACTGCCGTACAGGTAAGGGTAGTGGATGAAGATGGACTTGATTTGCCGATAGGTCAAATTGGCGAAATTATCACACGAAATCAAACTGTGATGCAAGGTTATTGGAACAACTCTGAAGCCACAACGCAAGTAATACGGGATGGTTGGCTTTGGACTGGTGATGTGGGTTATTTAGAGGAGTCGGGTTATTTATGCTTGCGAGATCGATCGAAGGATTTAATTATTAGTGGTGGTTCGAATATTTATCCGCGTGAAATTGAGGAGGTATTATTAGGTCATGTAAGCGTACTCGAATGTTCTGTCATTGGTCAATTGCATCTAGAATGGGGTGAAGAGGTAGTTGCATTCATTGTTCTAAAGCCTGGTTTTGATCTGAATATTGACGCGTTAGATGAAATTTGTCTGGCTAATATTGCCCGTTTCAAACGCCCCAAGGTTTATCGACTAGTCGATTCCTTACCTAAAAATAATTACGGAAAAGTTTTAAAAACTGCTCTTCGAAAAATTCTACAACAGGATAAAAATCATGCGTGAAGTATATATTGCTGGGGTAGGGTCGACTACATTTGGAAAACATTCCGAGACAAGCATTGAAAATTTAGCGGTCACTGCAGTAGTACAAGCCCTATTAGAGTCCACTGTCGAAAGAGATGAGGTTGGGGCGCTGTATTTAGGAAACTTTATCAGCGGCCCGCTAAATGGTAAAGAAATTCTTGCAGGACTTGTTGCCGATCGAATTGGCCTTCCTCCAATCCCTTGTACGAAAGTTGAGGGTGCTTGTGCATCGGGTGGTATTGCTTTTAGACATGCATATCTGGCTGTCGCTAGTGGTCAAACAGATATTGCTATTGCGGTCGGGGTTGAAACGATGACGCATGCCTCCACTAAGCAAACGACAGTAGCGCTCAATTGTGCCATGGATAACGAGAATGATGGCCCTAGCGGATTAACTTTTCCTGGGCTTTTTGGTCTTGCATGGCGAAGCCATGAGGAACGATATGGGACAAGCCGTTCGCATGTTTCTGCGGTAGTACGCAAAAATAAAAGTAATGGCTTAAAAAATCCTTTAGCTCAGATGGGAGCGATACTCAGTGAGCCAGAAATTGCGGCGAGTCTTCCTATTTGTGATCCGATTTTATTATTTGATTGCTGTCCAACCTCGGATGGTGCAGCGGCAGTAGTCTTAGTTTCGAAGGAGGTTAGCAAGCGAATTTCGCAACATTTGAAGCATCCACTCGTGGAGGTTTTAGCTTCCGTACAAACTCGGGGCTCACCAAATATAGGCGGCCACCAGGACCTTGTTTCATTTCATGCCAACGTTACTGCAGCTGCCCAAGCTTATGAAAAGGCTCGCGTTAATCCTCAAAATATTGACTTAGTAGAGTTACATGACTGTTTTTCAATTGCTGAAATTATTGATAGTGAAGATTTAGGCTTGGTACCTAGAGGCCAAGGTGGATATTGGGCAATAGAAGGTAGGACTGCTTTAGATGGCGATATTGCTATTAATCCGAGTGGTGGGTTGTTAGCAAAGGGGCATCCTGTAGGAGCGACTGGCATTGGTCAAATTTATGAAGTGACGCTGCAATTACGACATCAGCATTCAAATCAGGTTCAGCAAGCCCGCCTTGGCATGACACATAACCTAGGTGGTGCTGGCGTTGCCTGTACGGTAACTATTTTAAGAGGCAATATGTGATGCTCATCTATCAGTGTGAGAAATGTCAGCAACAATATGCCAAAGTTGTATCTGTATGCGCAAAGTGTCTTTGTCAAAAATTGATAGAAACTGAGGTATCGGATGAAGGCGAGTTAGTAACTTGGACAACGATACGAAGGGCGCCTGCTGGATTTTCAGTCAATGCGCCTTATGATGTCGTTGTTGTAGACTTGACATGTGGTTTACGTGTTACTGGAAGACTTTCCCAGGATAGTATTCCACCTTCGATATTTGCACGCGTTCAGAGAATTACAACAGAGGAGGGAAGTCCCATTTTTTCCGTGATGACTTAATTTTTTATTCGAGCAAATTATTTATATGGGGCGATCTTCGCAGCATTTAATTGATAAGCGCTCACGCCCATATCACTATTCAATCTAGACTCAGTCAGAATACCTTCGACCCAGACTGGGTCCATACTTCTAACCTTTAAACCGCCAACCGGAGGTATTACAAGGATGATTTGATTGGCTGGAGGGGGAGGAGTATGAATACAGGCGCCAAAGTAAGGTACGATCAGAAATTCACGCGTTTTGGATCGATCCGCGTCTAAGGGGACGACATAACCAGCGATGCGAATTGGTTTACCAATGTATTTTTTAGAGATCGGGGCTTCATCCCATTGTTTTCTTAATTTGGAATAGAGTGAATCTGTTTTGGGATCACTGTCCTCCATGGATTCAAACTGTTTCATTTTCGTGAAATCTTTTTCTATTTGCTTGGCCCAATCTGGCGGCATGAGTTCTTCCCAAAATATTTCTTTATAGGTTTGAGCAAGGGAGTTTTGCACCAAAAAACCAGACAGAAATATAGAAAGACCTAAAACGATTAATTTTTTCATATGCTTGGTGGATTTAATCCCTCGTGTAATGCAAGGCGATAAGCTTTGATAGCTGGGAGAGTTGAACATAAAAGAGCGGTTGCAAGGATTGAAAGGATGGCTAAAACATCATTTTGAGACGGTAAACCACTTTGGATTAGAATACCCCATTCTTTCATAAACCATTCGGAAAATACGAGGAGCGTAATTTGTAGGAGGGCCCAGCCAAAAACTATCCCAGAAAGGCTGATCATGAAAGTTTCCCAAATAATAAAGAAGAAAATTTGACTTAGCCTTGCACCAATCGCTCTGAGCGTGGCGATTTCTCGGCCACGTGCTTCGAGGGAGACCATCAGTGCGGCTATGATACCAAAGATGCTAGTTAAAACAACGCCTAGTGAAACAAGAATTAAGGCGTTTTCAGCAATCTCCATCGTTTGCCACAATTCATCAAGAGCCACGCCAGGCATGATTGCCATCAGTGAAAAAGATTTTAGAGCGTCTATTTGGCGACGGACTGAAAAAACAGCAGAACGCTGCTGTAGACCAATTAAGAAAGCTGTGTATTGCGCTGAGTCTAATTGCGCGAATTGGAGATTTTTTGATCCGTCGTGTAAGTTGTTGAAGCTTTGAATTGAGATAAAAACACTATTATCAATAGGCGTGCCCGTAGCAGCCAGGATACCGGTAACAACAAAGGGGCTATTTGCATGATCTTGAGCCGGCCCTTTGCCCGTTCCATGGGACAGTATGATGCGGTCCCCAATACGATGCTTATATTGTTTAGCGACATTCGCACCAAGGACCAGCTCATGGTCTTTTTGATCACTAAATGCTTGACCTGAAGTAAAGCTCAGCGATCGATTTTGAGCCTTGATGGAATCAAAGAAATAGGAGTTAGTTCCAACCACTGGGTAACTGCGGTAAGTATCTCCGAGTTGGATAGGAACTATCCATTTAACCTGATTGATCTTTTGTATCTCTGAAATTGATTTTCCTGAAATTAAACTCGTAGGTCGACCAATATGGAAGACGCTATAAAGGATTAATTCAGTTGGACTGCCTTTAGAGCCGACGATTAAATCAACGCCGCTGATGGCATTGGTAAAGCTTGTTTTGGTATCATCTCGTACTTTCAGTACTGCTAATAACAGTGCGACTGAAATAGCTGTTGAAAAAACAATAATCAACAGTGCACCTTTGCGAGAGATAGCACTTTGCAGGGCGAGCCAAATCCAATACCGCATCAATGCCCCAAACCATTGGGTAAATTGATTCTTTGGTCAAAGTGAGGCGCTAATCGTTCATCGTGGCTCACTAATAAGAGGGTAATATTTTGTGATTGGCCAAGTTCTAAAAAGAGTTTGAGAAATTGCGCTTGGTTTTCCCAATCTAGTGCAGAGCTTGGTTCATCGGCTATGACAATTTTTGGGTTACCTATAAAAGCGCGTGCAGCAGCGACCCGTTGTTGTTGACCGACTGATAATTGATAAACTGGTTGACGTAAAAGCTGAATGGGGAGTGCGAGGCGCTCCATCAAATACACAGCAGCGTCTTGTGTTGATTCAAATAGTTCAAGAGCGGCTTTTTTACGGCTATGAAATAGGTTGAGAGGCAGGATAATATTGTCAAGGGTGCTCAGGTAGGGAATTAGATTGAATTGCTGAAAAATAAAACCCATTTCTTGCCCACGAATTTTGTCTTTTTGAGATCTGGACAATTGATGAAAAGCATGGTCATTAAACCAAATTTCTCCTTGCGCAGTATCTAGGACTCCAGCTAATAAATTGAGTAAGGTACTTTTACCGCTGCCGCTAGCACCGGCGATATAGGTTTTTTGATGACGCTCAATCTGCAGGTTAAATTGATTGAACAGCGGCTTACATGTTGGCCATGCAAAAGTTAAATTCTTCACCTCGATAATATTTTTTAGCGTGTTCAAATGGAATTCTTAAAAACGTAGGATTGGAGAGTTTCGTTTTACGACGATAGAGCGCTGCCCTACTTGATTGACATAGATCACTTGTATTTCTTGAACTCTTTGGTATTCTTTTAAAAATAATAGATGCAATTCTTGGAGTGCTTCTGGTTTTTCGCAAATAAAACTGAAGGTATAAAGGAGATCACTATGTTTACCGCTTGTTTGGCGTTCAAAACTAGTTTTACTTTCAGTACAACTGGCATTTTTACTCACTGTAAACCATAAATGAAGCGATGCTAAGCTTTTTTCTAAGGTTGATAGCGCTAATTTTTCTGCAGAGGTCTTAGGGGAGTGTTCAAAGCCAAGAAGTGCTTCGAGGGGGAGTTCTAATGTCCCATTGAGGATGTTTTTTTCAAGGGTGAGTTCTAGACTACCTTTGCCGTGTTGATGGGCATGTGATTGTTTCTTTGGTGAACTAGTGGACTGCGAGAAAGATATCGAAGGAATTATTCCAGAAAGAATGAATAGTAGTACCCAAGGTGCAAAGAAAAACCCTGAGTGAGATTTCAACTGATTGACGAACAGATTTTTCATGTAGATGGGCATAGCATGGCAATGGCGCTAAAGATGACCTTATTATAAAGAGCTGGTGTGTTTATTCCAAGCCATTTCATTCTGGTGATTGGGAGTTAAGCCGCTTAGTCAGTTTGAGGAAAAAATAGAATATGAAAAGATAAGTAGCTTTTTTATTTTGGAAGGGGAAGTGCAGTTTTATACCGAACTTGTTTGAGTGCAAAACTCGAACGTATCTTTTCGATGCCTGGAATTGGTGTGAGTTGTTCTAGGATGAATTTTTCTAAAGCGCCGATATCGGATATTGCTACTCGTATTAGATAATCACTATCGCCAGTCATGAGATAGCACTCCATGACTTCGTCATGCTCAGAAATACATTTTTCAAATTCTGCTAAGGCCGCTTTAGACTGTTCTTTTAGGCTAATGGAGATAAAGACATTTAGATCAAGTCCCAACAACTTGGGATCTGCCAGTGCCACATAATTTCTAATGATGCCGCGATCTCTGAGTGATTTGACGCGCATTAAACAGGGTGATGGGGACAGATGAACACGTTTAGCTAGCTCAACATTGCTCATCGAGCTGTCTTTTTGAAGTTCGTGAAGGATTCTGATATCTGTCAGATCAAGCGGCATAAAATTCCTTAAAATTTAATTTATTCAGTATTTTATATGGTTTTAAAGAATTTTAGACCAATAATTAGCATCATATTTTATCAAAAAATCTTTATGATGAAACTGAGTTGTTTTGCTATTGCAATGACCTTCAACCCTTAAACTTGTAAACCACGAATATAAATGAATGCTCCAATAAACTCAAAATCATCAGATATCCAAGATCTTGATCCTGACCCCATAGAAACTGCGGAATGGACAGAGGCTTTTTTAGGATTTTTAGCATCTGGTGATCATGAGCGCGCAAAGTTTATATTGCATCAGCTAATGACGATTGCCAATCAGCATCAAATTAATTGGGTACCAGATTTAGTAACACCGTATGTCAACTCAATACCGGTTAATCAACAACCGCACTTTCCTGGTGATTTAGCTATCGAAGAAAAACTTGCATCGCTGATGCGTTGGAATGCTTTGGCGATGGTTGCAAAAGCCAATGGAGAGTATGGTGAATTAGGTGGCCATATTGCCAGTTATGCCAGCGCGGCAGATTTATTTGAGGTTGGATTTAATCATTTTTTTCGCGGTAGGCAAACTGTTGGAGAAAAGACGGTATTCGAAGACCTGGTTTTTTTCCAAGCGCATAGTGCGCCGGGGATCTATGCCCGCGCTTTTTTAGAAGGTCGACTAAATACCCGAGATTTAAGCCACTATCGACAAGAAATTACGGCAAAAAGTAATGGTAGTCGTGGCTTGTCTAGTTATCCACATCCCTTTTTGATGCCAGATTTTTGGCAGTTCCCAACAGGTTCTATGGGTATTGGGCCGATTAGTTCGATCTATCACGCGCGTTTTATGCGTTATTTAACAGATCGTCAGCTTTTAGACTGTTCTCATAGAAAAGTATGGGGAGTCTTTGGGGATGGCGAAATGGACGAACCAGAGAGCATGAGTGCTCTGACATTAGCATCTCGAGAAAAGTTAGATAATTTAATTTGGGTTGTGAACTGTAACTTACAGCGCCTAGACGGCCCAGTTCGCGGTAACGGTCAGATTATTAACGAACTCGAAAAATTATTTCGTGGTTCTGGTTGGAATGTCATTAAGCTTCTGTGGGGTAGTGATTGGGATGGCTTATTTGCCCGGGATACAACTGGCGCCCTAGACCGAGCATTTGCTCAAACAGTGGATGGTCAGATGCAAACTTTTGCCGCCAAAGACGGGCGTTTTAATCGAGAAAATTTCTTTGGACAAAACCCAGAGTTGGCTAACTTGGTGCAAGGCTTGACCGATGAACAGATTGATCAGCTCAAGAGAGGTGGTCATGATATTGTCAAAATTTATGCGGCTTATGATCAAGCAATCCGCCATCCAGGTCAGCCGACAGTTATTTTGGCACATACCAAAAAGGGCTATGGCATGGGCCAAACTGGTCAGGGAAAAATGACTACACATAGTCAAAAAAAGTTAGATAGCGCCGCTTTAATTGCCTATCGTAATCGGTTTAATTTGCCTTTAACCGATGAACAGGCTATCAATTTAGAGTTCTTTAAGCTGCCTGAAAATAGCCCAGAGTTTCAGTATTTAACTGCAAGACGGGTCAAACTAGGAGGTGCTTTACCTAAACGTTTTACGGATAGTCAATCAATTCGTGTCCCTGAATTATCTGGCTACGCAAAATTTGCTATTAGTCCAGATGGTCGTGAGATGTCAACGACGATGGCATTTGTTCGGATGTTAGGCAATCTGCTAAAGGATCCAGTTTTAGGCCCTCGGGTAGTTCCCATTGTAGCTGATGAAGCAAGGACTTTTGGGATGGCTAACCTTTTTAAACAAGTTGGAATCTATTCGAGCGTTGGTCAACACTATGAGCCAGAGGACATTGATTCTGTCTTAAGTTATCGAGAGGCTTTAGATGGACAGATTTTAGAGGAGGGTATTAGTGAGGCAGGCGCTATTGCCAGTTGGACTGCGGCTGCCACGAGCTATAGTGTGCATGGCCTGGCCATGATTCCTTTTTATATCTATTACTCGATGTTTGGTTTTCAACGCGTTGGTGATGCCATTTGGGCTGCAGCAGATCAAATGGCCAGAGGATTTTTATTAGGAGCCACGTCGGGTAGAACGACTTTAAGTGGTGAAGGCTTGCAGCATCAAGATGGCAGTAGTCATTTAGTCGCTGCCACTATACCCAACTGTAAAGCCTATGATCCAGCTTTTGTTGCAGAATTAGCCATCATTATTGATCATGGTATGCGGCAGATGTTAGAAGAACAAAAAGATTATTTTTATTACATTACTCTAGTGAATGAAAATTATGCGCAACAAAATGTCCCTCTGGGATGTGCGCAGGATGTTATTCGCGGTTGTTATTTACTCAAAAAAGCAGTAGTGCATACCACCAATCGACAAGTTACTTTATTAGGCTCTGGTGCGATTTTGAATGAAGTAATCCGAGCGGCTGATTTACTATTCGAGCATGGTATTCATGCCACTGTATTTAGTGTGACTAGTTGGAGTGAATTAGCTAGGGATGGAAAATTAGTCGAAAAAAATCAAATGACGCAAAAGATTGATTCAAAGACAGGTGTAGATATGGCATTTATTACCCAGCAACTTCTCCAAAGTGCGGGTTTGATTATTGCGGCAACCGACTATGTACATGCTGTGCCAGAGAGTATCCGAGCATATATTCCAGAAGGGCGAAAGTATATTACGCTGGGTACTGACGGTTTTGGACGAAGTGATACACGGGCAGTGTTGAGAGATTATTTTGGAGTGGACGCACAAAGTATTGTGCAAGCGGTCTTAGCGAATATCCAAGAATGATCAATATCATTGTAAAGATCGAGTAAACAATCGGGTAATTTAGAACCCGATTCGTGGATCATGTCGAGGAGTGGTAAAAAGATCAAAATATACGATAATTGGAGTTAACGTGTTTTTTTACCTCTTTTCTACATTTGGCTTTTAATGACCTCTTTGAATTCATCCCCCAAAAAAAATCTGCAATTTAACGGTACGGAGCGTTATGTTGCTACTGACGACTTAAAATTAGCTGTCAACGCCGCTCTAACGCTACAGCGTCCGTTACTAATCAAAGGTGAGCCAGGCACTGGTAAAACGATGTTGGCGCAGGAGGTTGCAGTTGCACTTGAGCGTCCTCTTTTACAATGGCATATCAAATCTACCACGAAGGCTCATCAAGGTCTGTATGAATACGACGCAGTCTCTCGTTTGCGGGATTCGCAACTTGGTGACGAAAAAGTCAAAGATATTCGCAACTATATTATGCAGGGTGTTTTGTGGCAGGCATTTACAGCGCCTAAGCCGGTAGTCCTCCTCATTGATGAAATCGATAAAGCGGATATTGAGTTTCCGAATGATTTATTACGTGAACTAGATCAAATGCAATTTCATGTCTATGAAACGCGCGAAACAATTAGTGCGGTGCATCGGCCTCTAGTTATTGTTACTTCGAATAATGAAAAAGATCTACCGGACGCTTTTTTAAGGCGGTGTTTTTTCCATTACATTCGTTTTCCAGATCGCACCACACTAAGTAGTATTGTGCATGTCCATTTTCCAGAATTGCACGCGGATGTTTTACGGGCAGCGCTAGACACTTTTTTTTCCTTACGTGACGCGCCTGGTCTGAAGAAAAAGCCATCCACATCGGAGTTTCTTGATTGGTTACGCTTGCTGATAGCTGAACAAATAAGTTCAGCGGAGATTGATGCTCAAACGGCTTCGTCAATTCCGATGTTGGCCGGCGCTTTACTAAAAAATGAGCAAGACTTACAACTTGTAGAACGTTTGATGATGGCCTCAAGGGCGGGTATTCGTGGCTCTTCAGGATCGACTCGCGGTTGACTATTTCAACATGCATTCATTGTTCATCGATCGACTTGTTGAGTCAAGGTGCTTGAACATTAATAAGCTTGCATGGCACAGATATAACTGCCAGTTACCGATACAAGGTATGGAATCCAAAGATCATGTTAGCTGATTTTTTTTACCATCTGCGCCATCATAAACTCTCAGTATCTGTTAAAGAGTATTTAACATTACTCGAGGCGCTTTCTACTCCTTTGATGCCACCTTCACTCGAGGATTTTTACTACTTAGCGCGGGTGACTCTGATTAAAGATGAAACCTTGTTTGATCGCTTTGATCGTGCCTTTGCTAGTTACTATAAAAAATTAGAGCAAATGCTCCCTCCAGGTAAAGAAATACCTCTAGACTGGCTTATGCAAGAATTAAAGAAAAATTTAACCGCAGAGCAAAAAACTGGGCTTGAAAAACATGGACTCGAAAAACTCTTAGAGATGTTTAAGGAACGACTTGAAGAACAACACGAGCGTCATGAAGGGGGGAGTAAGTGGATTGGCACTGGTGGGACATCACCATTTGGTAATAGTGGCTTTAATCCCGCAGGAATTCGGGTTGGAAAAGACTCTGCAGGTAACCGAACCGCCTTAAAGGTTTGGGATGAGCGTCAATTTAGGGACTATGACGACACGATAGAGTTGGGTACTCGAAATATCAAAGTCGCTCTAAGGCGTTTACGACGTTTTGCGCGAGAGGGTTCCCAATTAGAGCTGGATTTGGATAATACGATTACTTCTACTGCACGAAATGCTGGATATCTTGATATCAAGATGATTCCTGAGCGGCATAATAATTTGAAAGTATTAATGCTTTTAGATGTGGGCGGGAGCATGGATGATCACATTACGCAGGTTGAAAAATTATTTTCAGCGGCCAGGTCAGAATTTAAAAATCTGGAGGTATTTTATTTTCATAACTGTCCCTACGAATTTCTTTGGAAATCAAATCGACGTCGGCAAATTGAGCGTTTTGAAACGCAAGATGTTTTACGCAAGTTTAATGCGGATTGGCGCTTAATTTTTGTGGGTGATGCCACGATGGGCCCATCCGAAATTTTACAGCCAGGGGGTTCGGTCGAGCATCATAATAAAGAACCTGGAGCACAGTGGCTTCAAAGAATTATCACAAGTTGGCCTAAGGCTGTTTGGCTCAATCCCGAGCCTCAGAGTGCATGGCAATATCGCTACTCCATCTCTCTCATTCAAAATATTGTGCAAGGTAAGATGTTTCCAGTAACTGTCTCCGGGGTTGAACAGGCCATGCGCCTTCTTTCAAAATAAAATCTCATTTTTGCTTAAATAACTTTTAAACATCATCTCTTGCTGATGGTGTATTAATAATCCAATAACCTACTTTAGTTCTAAATCAACTTGATTGAGAAATAAGCGGTAACTTTAATCAATGATCACTTAGAAAAAAGTAACTCTTCTGGTTTGGGCCGCTGAACCTGCGATGCAAGGACCATATCAATGACTTGGGTAATACCATTTAGGCTCATGCCGGGAACTCCCTTTTTTTGAATATTCTTAAGGGTGTTTTGGGCGCTGATCTCAGTTGCATTCAGATGTTGAATGGCAATTTCTATAGCAGGTACGGTATTTAACGGATCGATTAGCCATTTCCAGGATTCCTGCCAGGCCTTTTGAAAGTCCAGTGCGGTGCTACGATTTTGATTGATCCACGAATCCATGGCGGCAACCACCGGCCCTGGATATTCTGGAAAGGCTTGCGTGGTTGAAGTAAGCTTGGTATAGCCAAGTTGGATTAATTCTTGATCAAAGGGCGGATTGAGTAGGCAGGCCGTTACTTGACCTGATTTCATATAATCAAGACGCTCCTTAGTGCCACCGACCTCAATCAATTGATAATCCTGTAGAGTAAGTCCTGTAGAAAGCAAAAGTTTTTTTAATAAGATTGAATATCCTGTATTAGCCCCATCGACGGCTATGCGTTGATTTCTTAATTGCGCAAGATTTTGAATATCATGATTGACAATTAACCCCACATCAGGAGGGTGCGACTGCGCAGCAATGATCCGCATTGGATGGCCATTAGCCGTGGATCTCACAATATGATCTGGCAGTTGTAAACCAATATCATATTGCCCTTGTTGAAGGCCAATCATTTGGTCATTTGATGTTGCTGACTGGGTAAGCTCACAGGTAAAACCAGCATTCTTAAAGAAGCCTTTTTCATTGGAAACATACAAGGCCCACAGGGGAAATCCCCCTGATATATAGGCAATACGAATAGTGGTTTTTAATGACATCAGGCTTTATCCTTAAAAAGTGCAGCACTGCAAGTAATTCGGTTATGATATTTTGACATAAGCATGTCGCCACATGTTAATTATTAGGGGGATAGAAAATGTCTGAGCCAGCAAAAATTACGTATCTTGAACCGAATGCGATGCAAGCATCGCGCGCTTTTTCACCGGCAGTCATTACGCAAGGTGGACGAACTGTATGGCTGGCTGGTCAGACAACTACAACTGATATAGATGGGCGTGATATTTCGGGGGATTTTTCTGCCCAAGCACACGCTTGTTTTTCTTTCATCGATCAGACCCTGAGAAGATTAGACGGAACTTTGGACAATCTAGTTACCATGACCGTATTTATTAATGATCCCCGCTTTGGCGATCAATTTGTAAAAATCCGTTCCGAGAAATTTAGTCCGGGTAAATATCCTGCTAGCGCGTTAATTACAGTGTCGCACTTTGCACGGCCTGGAATTGTGATCGAGATACAAGCTGTTGCCGTCATTTAACTAGAAAGGTCTATCACATGTTTTTTTCTCTTAAAGCAGTATTTTGCGCGCTGTTAGTGCTGTTTATGAATGTTGCCTTTGCCTTTCCCACGAAGCCCATCAAAATAGTTGTAACGATAGGCCCCGGATCATCGGCTGACATATTGGCGCGCATTGTATCTGACGAGTGGTCTAAAAAATTAAACCAACCAGTAATCGTAGAGAACAAGCCCGGAGCAGGCGGAAATGTGGCGGCTGATTTTGTGGCTAAATCAGTTGCCGATGGTCACACACTGTTATTAGCAACCATTAGCACGCACGCTATTAACGCTGCGATGTATCCGAGTATGTCCTTTGATCCGATAAAAGATTTTGCGCCGATTGTGTTGATGGGGGCCAATCCAAATGTACTCGTAGTGCATCCTTCTAACCCAGCTCAATCACTCAGAGAATTACTCGATCAGGCAGCTAAAAAACCGGGGGACTTATCTTATTCCTCTGGTGGAAGTGGCACTTCACAGCATTTGAGTGGCGAAGTGATGTCTAGTTTGGGGCAGATAAAACTCCTACACGTGCCCTATAAAAGTACACCGGAGAGTGTCAGTGCGGTTTTATCAGGGCAGGTCACTATGGCATTTGCTAGTGTGCCTGTAGCAATTGCACAGGTGAAAGCTGGAAAATTAAGAGCACTTGGTGTAACTTCTGAAAAGTCACTTGCCTGGTGGACTGAAGTACCTAGTTTAGCAAGTCAGGGCCTGCCTGGATTTAATGTTTCTGCTTGGTTTGGAATGGCGGCTCCTGCTGGGGCACCTGACTTGGTAATTCAAAAAATCAACTCGGATATTCTCAGTATCCTAGCTCTTCCTGCGGTACGTGAAAAGTTACAAGCTCAGGGCATGGATGTGCTGAGTAGCACACCGGGACAGTTTGGCCAATTCATTGAGTCTGAATCAGCCCGGTGGTTAAAGATTGTGAAGGCATCTGGCGCAAAGATCAACTAGATGAAATTGATGAAATAAATTGTTATCGATTGGAAAGTGCTTTAGCTTGCAAAGCCCCAATGAGCTTAGTGTAGAAGCTTAGGACAGAGCCCAAGACCAATGGTCATAGAGGATGATTTAAAGGCAAATTGAATTGCGCTTTGAATATGCGAAGTTAGTAAACATCAATTACACGTTCTTGAAATTAGCTGTTTATTCATTACTCTCAAAATTTGATGATATTCCTAATCGATACCTATTGATCTTCACTGAAATCTACCTCTGCGTTTATTGGCCTTGATATGGGAGTATCAAGCATTTTAAATAAGTAATACGACTTTGATTTGAAAGGATGCCTGATGTCAACGAATGATTCTCTCCAGACCCGAGACGCTCTAGCTGTTGTGCATGGACTCACTAATTTATCAGCCCATGCCCAGCGTGGTGCTAGCGTAATGCAGTCTGGCAAAGGAGTGTGGGTTCAAGATATCCATGGCCGTGACTATATTGAGGCTATGTCTGGTTTGTGGTGTATTGCTTTGGGTTATGGAAACGAGCGACTAGCTGACGTTGCCCATCGGCAAATGATGGAGTTAGCTTACTACCCCTTAACCAATCACAAAAGTCACCCACGCGTGATTGAATTAGCAGAAAAATTACTGTCCATGGCCCCCGTTCCCATGTCTAGAATTTGGTTTGCTAGCACTGGCTCAGAGGCGATTGACTGTGCGGCGCGTCTAAGTTGGTATTTTTGGAATGCCCTTGGACAGCCTGAAAAAAAGAAATTTATATCACATCAGCTGGCTTATCATGGCAATACGATTGCCTCAGCAAGCCTTTCAGGGGTAAGTTATGCGCATGAAAAATTTAATCTACCTTTACCAGGTTTTTTACATGTTTCAACCCCGCATTTTTCTCGGCATGCCCACCCCGGTGAAACAGAGGATAACTATAGTGATCGGTTAATCGCCGATATAGAAAAACTGATTCATAAAGAGGGGGCGCACACAATCGCTGCATTTTTTGTGGAGCCCGTGATGGCAGCAGGTGGTATCGTCATTCCCCCTGCTCGCTATTACGAACAGCTTCAAATTCTTCTCAAGAAGCATGATATTTTGTTAGTTTGTGATGAGGTAGTAACTGCATTCGGACGGACTGGCAAAATGTTTGGATCGACCACCATGCAACTTCAACCCGATCTATTAGTTTGCGCTAAGGCCCTATCTAGTGCTTATATACCCATTTCGGCACTCATGATTTGCTCACGGGTTTATGAAGCTATAGAGCGGCAAAGTGGTGAATTAGGCCTTTTTGGATTGACGATGACGTACTCGGGGCATCCTGTTGCCTCTGCTGTTGCTCTAGAGACCTTGAAAATTTACGATGAACTGCATATTGTTGATCATGTCCAACAGGTTGGACCAAGTCTAGTGAGTGGCCTGATGAATCTTCGAAGTCACTCTTTGGTAAAAGAAGTCCGTGGTATTGGCTTATTAGCAGGGGTTGAACTTGCGCCCAATTATGGCGCTCAATGCGCTCGTATTGCTGAAGAAGAGGGGTTAATTGTTCGAGCCATTGGCGATACGATTGCTTTTTGTCCACCACTGATTATTTCTGAGCTGGAAGTTCAAGAGCTCTTGAAACGTTTTACTAATGCCTTGAATCGGCTCTAGGGGAAACATGTTTGAATAAAGCAAAAAATTATTCGTAATGACAAGCGAGTCCGATACTGAACAAAAGTAATTAAAATAAGAATGCTATCTTTCGGCGTTAATGATTGAATATGTCCTAGGTGCTCATATTTTCATGCAATAGGCCATATTGAGAAATGCCGAAGGTATATCGTAGCAACCTTTTATTTGGAGATTTTTTGTGGATATCAATAAAGACTTAGTGGATAATTTGGTGATTGCCAATCATATTTTGTATGATCAAGGAGTGGTAGATGGCTTTGGACATATTAGTGTTCGTAATGACTCTTTACCGGAGTCCTTTTTTTTGTCTTGCAATAGAGCTCCTGCACTAGTTTGTGAAACAGATATTGTTTGCTACGATTTTGCTGGTAATGCACTGAGTTTAAATCCTGACCGCCCTTATTTAGAGCGTTTTATTCATGGTGAAATTTATCGTTCACGACCTGACGTGATGTCCATTGTTCACCATCACTCTGCAAGCGTCATTCCATTTGGAGTAACGAATATTCCCTTAAAACCGGTCTATCATATGGCTGGATTTTTAGGACAAGGTTCCGCTCTTTTTGAAATTAGGGACATGGATGAAGAGTCCGATATGCTTATTAGAGACGTTTATTTAGGTGAGGCTCTGGCAAAGTCTTTAGGAAAGAGTAATTGTGTGCTAATGCGTGGACATGGCGCTACTGTAGTTGGTAACTCCATTGAGCAAGTTGTTTACAGATCTATTTATGCAGAAATGAATGCTAAATTACAAATGCAAGCCATGCATATGGGGGAAGTAACTTACCTAAATATCAGTGAAGCAGAAAAAGCATCTGCTGCAAATGATAGTCAAATTCAAAGATCATGGAATTTATGGTTAGATAGAGTCAAAGGTTAAATTTTAAAACTTGAAGGGGTATTCAAAAAAAGGGTGCCAAGTTTATATTTAAAGAGCATCAATTTATATTACAGGTGATCTTGGATCTATAGTTTTACGCATATCAAACTATTTAAGCTTAAGCAACTTCTCTTGAAAGGGTAGTTGCTCTTAAAGTACCGGAATGATGGGGAATTTAAATACGCAATCTTATTTGCAGTTTCATGTAGAATTTGGAGTATATTCTGCAAAATTATTTGCCCAATGAACTTTCTATAAAACATGTTAAAAATATTAATTAACTCAATTCTTTTCTTTTTCATTGGTAGCCATTTATCAGCCCAACAGATTGCAACAGACTATCCCAATAAACCCATCCGTATCGTTGCGCCTTCAGCACCTGGGGGTGGCTTTGATTTAGTCGCTCGGGTGCTGGGTAGTAAATTATCTGAGCAAATGGGGCAACAATTTATTGTAGAGAATCGATCTGGCGGCGGTACCTTAGCAGGTACGCAAGTTATTGCAAAAGCTCCAGCAGACGGCTATCACCTGATCGTAGGTGGTCTTTCAAATATGGCCTTAAATGTTGGACTTCATAAAAATCTGGGTTATGACCCACTAACAGACTTTATTCCCTTACGATTGGTGATTTCTCATTCCTATACTTTGGTAGGTAGAAAGGATTTACCTTTTAATACGATGAAGGACATGCTCAGTTATGCCAAAGCGAATCCTGGGAAATTGAATTTTGGTGCAAGCGGTCCAGGAACGGGGCAATTCATCTTGGCATCATTAATTAAGGGCATGGGTAATGTGGATATCCAATTAGTTCCCTACAAAGGCGCCCAGCCAGTCTATATTGATCTATTGGGAGGACGCTTAGATCTATTTTTTGATAACACGACTACCGCCCGAACTTATTTAGAAAGTAATCAACTCAAAGGATTTGCTGTATCTAGCAGGCAGCGTGCACCTGATGCTCCCTCGATTCCTACAGTTATTGAAACGGGTACCTTAGATTTGGAGATGGAAACCTGGTTTGGTTTGTTTACACCTGTTAAAACTCCGCAGGCTATTGTTGAAAGACTGCGAAGTGAGATTGATATTGCCATGCAGTCCGCAGATATCCGAAAAAAATTACAACAGGGTAGTGGGCGCATCATTCAAATGACTCATGTAGAGACAGAAGCTATGCTTAAATCTGAAGTAGCCAAGTGGCCAAAGGTCTTAAAAAGTGCTGGGATTGTGCCAGAGTAATTGACGCTGTGGTGTATTTGAAAGCATCAATCTTTTAAATTTTCTTGATCTATGCCACTGCACTTACCTTCAGGAGTGCAGTGCACTGAACCATTGTTATCTGACAATCTAGATTTTCAAAAATCTTTTTAGCTAGTAAAATAACCACTTAACTTTTTTAGGAATTAAAAAATATGAGCCAAGCATCACCCATTGTTAATCATCGAAAAGCAGAATTCCCCATTGATGCGCAATTTCTTGAGCGTTGGTCGCCACGTGCTTTTACTGGAGAGCTTATCTCTGAACCCGAGATCATGAGTTTTCTTGAGGCTGCAAGATGGGCACCATCTTCTAAT
>Ga0114968_10000054_pt1 | contig 99481 bp, 100 predicted proteins | sample M_130807_EF_Meta_FD_87020 | JGI IMG/M metagenome (GOLD analysis project Ga0114968, IMG submission 87020) | Freshwater microbial communities from Lake Montjoie, Canada to study carbon cycling - M_130807_EF_MetaG | ecosystem: Environmental > Aquatic > Freshwater > Lake | place: Lake Montjoie... | reverse complement strand
TATATTCAGCTGGGAACATCTTGCCGGTATAGAACGTGATGCCCATTGCTGCAGCATGAGGGCCCAATAAAGCAATCGGTTTGGTCACGCCCTCACAAGCATTTGGCTTGGTGATCTTGTCATCAGGCAGATTGCCTTCATGACAATAAGGGAAACCAAAATTTTCACCTTTTTTAGTGAGGATGTTCAGAGTGTCATTGGGCTTGTCATCACCCATCCAGTCGCGCCCATGATTTGTAAACCAAATTTGCTTAGTCACTGGATGCCAGTCAAAGCCTAGAGTATTTCGAATACCGGTTGCTAAGACTTCCATTCCTGAGCCATCTGGGTTGTAACGACGAAGCTGAGCATATTCAGGAGTTGGAAGTTCACAAATATTGCAAGGCGCTCCAAAAGGTACATACAACTTACCATCAGGGCCAAAGGCAAGATACTTCCAGTTATGGTGTTGCTCTGGTGGCAAATTGAACTTGGAGGTCATGTCCACAGGTGCCACATTGGGATTTTTGCTAATGCCGTCGTAGCGCAAGACTTTATCAATCGCCATGACATAAAGCGAACCATTTTTGTAAGCAACGCCAGCAGGTTGAACTAATTTATCCACCACTACACGGCTAGTGCGCTCTTTACCGTTATCACTCACTTCGTAAACACGACCAATGGCACGGGTACCGATGTAAATCTTACCGTTATCACCCATGGCCATTTCACGCGCGCCCGGCATGCCAGTTGCATAGACTTCAATCTTGAAGCCAGGGGGTAATTTCAGAGTGTTGAGCGGAATTTCATTAGCTGGAGTGACAGTCATCTTGCCTGGTATCGGGGCTAACTTCGAGCTTGACATGTCTGCGCCCATACCTTGTTTCCAAGCAGGTGCTGGTGCTGGTTTAGGCGCCTCTGCAACAGTAGTAGTTGTAGAGCACCCCTGCAAACCCATTACTGAGCATGCTAATAATGCAGTGGCCAATGGGATGAGCTTATTCATCACCGGCTGATTAATGGCTTTCATTTCAATTTCTCCCGTATTTCTTAGTATTTATTTTGACTGCAATGGCTATTTAATCACTCTTTTGCCCGAGGAGCCACACCATTTACCTAGGGTAATGCCCTATATTGCGCGCTACTAGAAAGTCAGGCGAGCGCCCACAGTGAATGCCTGGGGCATACCAGCCTGATAAGCCGTTGCCTGTGAAGCGATGTTGAATGTGACATATTGTCGATTCAATAAGTTCACCACAGAAGCAAATAACGCAGCTTGGGGCGTCACTTGATAGCTAGCTTTTAAGCCAATCACGGCATAAGCAGGCACAGGTAAGGTGCCCGTTGCCATCCAAGAGTTGCCCACATAACGCACAGTTGTTGTCAGACTCGCCTGCGGTACTGGGTAATAAGTAATGGCAGCATTTGCCATATCCATCGGAACACCGCCGATTTGGGTATTGATTGGATCAGTGGTTGCAGTCCAGGTCAGCACAGTACGTGTATAGGAATAGCCGCCATCTAAGACCCATTGTGCATTCACATCATGGTGATACTGCAACTCAATTCCGCGACTCTGTAGATTTTGTTGGTTAGTGTAGTAACTAACGTTGGTGTACCCAGAAGTTGAACTCGTCGCAGAGCAACCCGACAAACCAGCGCTACTGCAAAGGCTACTGGCAGTGGCCCAATTTGCAGTGGTGATTTTGTAGCTAGCGATCGCATTCTGAATATAGTTATTAAAAGCAGTGAACTGCGCAAAACCACTCTTCCAACGGTAGTCTGTTCCCAGCTCATAACCCGTCATAGTTTCTGGCGTTAAATTGGGATTCGCCAAGGAGTAGCCACTCACAGAATTACCATAACTACGTAATGTGTTATTCATACTAGGCGCATGAAAGGCCTGATAAGCGGCGCTGCGTAAATCCCAATTTTTATTTGCTTTATATAACAAGCCTAAAGTTGGGCTTAACTGAGTCTTACTCTGACTTGGAATACCTTGATAGACAGGGTTTGATCCATTGCTGCCGGCGTTATAAGAAGTGGGAGTTTGGCTATTCCAGACATCTACCCGAGTACCTAGAGTAGCTTCTATTGGAATAGTGCTTGCGCTGGATTTAATTTGCCCTAGAAGACCATAAAAATCCTGTTGACCTTGCGCATAACTGACGGAGCTCACAGTACCCGCAGTACTCAGATTATTAGTTTTATTAGATGCGGAGATATTTCTGGCATCGACGCCAATAATATATTGATCAATACCGGCGACTTTTAAATCATGCGTGTATTGAGCCGATGCACCAGTAGTGGAATAGGGGTCCGTGTAGTTGGCATTGATATAAGGCTTATAGGGTGATGCAGTCAAGTTATTGGCAGTCTGCTTATAAAAGTTGGTGTTTTGGTAATAGACATTCACTTGAAATTTTTTATTCACGTCTAAATTGGTAGTAGACCCCCCTGCCACATCAGCTGTCTGTATTAAATTGGGAGCAATGGCATAGTTATTACTGAGGTCTGCCATCGTGCTGTAACCCAAGCGAAAGAATGCATTGGTATCTTGTGTTGGCTTGAAATAATTTTGGAGCCGGACATTAGAATTCTTGACCGCATCGGTACCCATCCCATTTTTGATATTGCTAGGCGATGCCGGAGAAATGGTCGCGTAATTCTGAAAGCCTTCACTTGCGAAGTAATCTGCAGAAAAACGCATTTGCATTGCGTCAGAAACGATGAGATCTTTTGAAGCAGCTACATTACCAGTGGCAAAAGATCCAATACTGGCAGATACTTCTTGCGAGCTATTTTTGGGTGTCTTAGTGTTGATATTAATAACACCACCCATCCCATAATTACCATATAAGCTTGAAACGCCACCCCGCACAAACTCTACTGACTCAATTGAGGACATGGGAACCAAATTCCATTGCACAGTTCCATAGAAAGCATCATTGGCTGGTAGGCCATCAATCAATACGAGAGTGCGGCCGTAGCCTAAGCCACGGACGTTAATGCTTTGACCTGTAGGATCTTTTTGGTAATACGGCACATCATTTAAAAAGACGCCAGGTACATTTTTGAGGACTTGATCAATCGTTTGGTCAGGCGAGGTCTCTAATGCTTCTTTAGTCAGAATGGTCGTATTAAGCGACATTTGATCTAGAGTCGTACCTGAGCGGGTGGCATTAACTACCATATCGCCGAGCTTTTGATCATAGTTTGGCGGTGGTGCAATTTGCGCCCAAGTCATTACTGCTTGAGATACAAGACAGAGCGCAATAGCATGCCGACTAAAAATCAATATTTGATCCATACATTCAATCTAAGCACACTACTTCGATTTCTTTTTACCCATTAAAGAAGCGAGCATTGGATTTGCCTCTGCTAGCTCTTTTTTAGTTTTCGCCCTTGCTTTTGCAGCCCCAAGCCTAGGAGTCTTAGCAGCGTTCTTCATACGCTGAGCTGTCGTTAGGGCTAAATTCTTATACAGGTCGGTTTTTTTCATTGTCATACGAAATACTTTCTGCGCTGATTATCTTTATGGCTTGATTACTTCAACTGACTATCAACAGAGTCGATAAATTCACGCACCGTACGATTAAATGCAGCAGGTTGCTCAATATTGGATAAGTGGGCTGCATCTTCAAGCACTACCATCTTAGAGTCATCAATAAGGCGATGCAAAACCGTGCCTTGATCAACTGTGCAGGCAGGATCGTGTTCTCCTGAAAGTACCAACGTGGGTGTTTTAATCTTGAGCAGCATCGTGCTTTGTGCCATATCACGCACTGCACTACCACAGCCCATATAGCCATCGGCATTGGTAGCCAAAATCATTTGGCGTACTTTTTCAATATCGCCAGGGGCGCGCTCAATAAAGGGTGCTGTAAACCAACGCTTGATCGTGCCATCGACTAATCCGGCAACGCCTTGTGTACGAGCTATCTCAAAACGCTCTTCCCACAAACTGCGTGGTGGCATTTCAGAGGCAGTGTTACAAAGTGATAGCGAGTAAATCCGCTCAGGATAGCGGGCACCTAACTGCTGACCAATCATGCCGCCAATCGATAAACCCATAAAATGGGCTTTGGTAATTCCAAGGGCATCTAATAATCCAACTGCATCATCAGCCAATTGAGCAATGGTGTATGGCCCAGGACTGACACCAGACTGTCCGTGCCCTCTTTTGTCATAGCGCAATACACGATAGCGATCAGCTAGTGCAGGCACATTCCAATCCCACATACTGCCATTGGCCATCAAGCTGTTGGCCACCAATAAAACACGCCCATCTTTAGGGCCATCAAATCGGTAGGCGATATCTACCCCATTGACCTTTGCGGTCTGGGCATCGTGCATTTGCGTCATTTGTCTCCACCTTCTCTTGATTTTCTAAACACTGCTATTTATCTATTGACTAGAGCGTGTTAGATTATCCAATGAAACGATAAAAATCGATAAAAATACTCAGGAGATAGGATGTTTAGATTACGTAATCAGGGCCAGCACGCGCTCAAGCTTGGAAAACCATTGCTCGCCTTGAGCTTTCTTGCTCTGGCAAGTCTGACCTATACCCAAGGTCACGCACAAAGCTACCCTAACCGGACCGTCAAAATGGTGGTGCCACTCACTACCGGATCAGGCGCTGATATTGCCGGTCGTGTAGTTGCTAAGAGCCTTTCAGAAACCTGGAAGCAATCGGTCATTATTGAAAATCGGCCTGGTGCTGGCGGACTCATTGGTACTGGTGTGGTGGTGAACTCTGAACCTGATGGCTATATCTTGCTCGTGCAATCAGCATCGTATGCAGCCAATCCAGCAATCTATAAGAAGTTGCCTTATGACCCGCTGAAAAGTTTAGTTGATGTGGCTATTCTTGGGCAAACACCTTATGTGATGATTACTGCAGCAGATGGTCCTTATCAAAGTATTCGAGATTTGGTGATTGCCGCTAAATCCAAACCCGGTGAAATTACCTTTGCTTCTGCTGGTGTTGGTAGCTCTACCCATTTAGCTGCTGAGTACTTCAATCAAGTAATGGGCATCAAACTCATTCATGTGCCATACAAAGGATCTCCAGAAGCCATTTCTGACACGATGTCCGGTCGCACTGCTTTTTATATGGCGCCACTTGATACAGCCATTGGTCAACTCAAAGGTGGCAAGGTACGAGCACTGGGCGTTTCGAGCAAAGCTCGCAATCCAGCAGTTCCCGATATCCCTAGCATTGCCGAGCAGGGCTATCCCACTTTTGAAATCGGTCTTTGGTTTGGTGTGTGGGCTCCCGCAGGCACTCCTGCTGCTGTAGTCAAGAAAATCAACACCGATATCAACCAGTCGATGCAAGATCCCGAAGTCAAAACTGCTTATGAAACCAAAGGTATTAAAGCTACGCCCATGAGTTCATCTGAATTTGGCAAGTTTGTTCGTGATGAAATGGCCAAGTACCAAAAGATTGCCAAAGAAGCGAATATCGAAGCCCAATAAAGTAGCAGAAATTATCTTGAATCAAGCTGTTTTTGCACCACTGTGCCAAGCCCCAGATTACGAAATACGATCCCCCAAAATCGTATTTCCATCTGGGGCAGTAGATTGTCATGCACATGTCTGCGGGCCTGCTAGTCATTTTCCGTATGCACAAGAGCGGATCTACACACCTCCTGATGCCACGCTAGAAAGTTACCAAGCCTTACTCAAGATGCTGGGCGTAGAACGCGCAGTGCTAGTGCAACCGAGTGTATATGGCACTGATAATCGCGCGATGCTAGCAGCACTCAAATCTCACCCAAAGCAATTACGGGGGGTAGCAGTTATTCCGAGCAATCCTCAAGACATCACTGAAGTCTATCTAGAAGAACTACATAATGCTGGCGTTCGTGGCATTCGCTGCAATATTGTTGATGTTGCCGATCAATCCGCTGAACTACCAATTCAAGCTCTAAAAGACTTAGCTAACCGCATTAAACCTTTTGCTTGGCATTTAGAGTTACTGATGCATGTCAATGAGTATCCAAATCTGGCCAAAGTGTTTGAAGACTTTCCGGTAGATTTAGTCTTTGGGCATTTTGGCTATTGCCATGCAAAACATGGGGTCAAGAATGAAGGTTTTCAGGGACTATTAGAGCTCCTTAAGAATGAACAAGCTTGGGTCAAAATGACTGGTCCTTATCGCATTTGTGATGGCGATCTTCCATATGCTGATATACGGCCCTTCAATGATGCTGTGATCAAGGCAAACCCCAATAGGCTGGTTTGGGGAAGCGATTGGCCACATGTTATGGTCAAGAAGCAAATGCCTCACGATGCCGATCTATGCACTCTATTAGGTTCCTGGGTTCAGGATGAAGATCTCAGAAAATCCATCCTGGTTGATAACCCCTGTATCCTGTATGAATTTGCGGCGCTGAATTCATAAGCAAGCGCTAATTAAACAGTGCAAACAGTATTTATTAAGAAGGAAATCGATCGATGGATAGCACCCTCACCGTTGTTCTCGGCATTGTTGGTATGCTCATACCGCTAGTGATAGGACGCCTGGTTTGGAAACGTTTTGATGGCTGGTTTGGTCGTAATGATGAAGCCTATATGGATAGCTTGGAATATTTTCTCAAGAAAATTGGCTTTACTATTCTGATTACCTTCATCCTGCTTTGGGTTTGTATGGCCCTAGTGTTTAGCAGTAATGGTTCTTAAAACAGATTAAATCATCATGAATGATCAACTCAGAGAAATTATTAGCAAAGCAAAACTCAACTTTGCGATTTTAGCTAGCATCCTTGCATTTGCCGTTGTCGGTAAATTTACGAGCCCACAATTTATGAATGCTATTTTCTTAACGGCAGATCAGTTAGTGTCGGACCTCTATTTGGTATTTATTGCGATTACTTTGGGGGCATTTATTCCCAATTTCAAATTAGTAGCGTTTGGATCGATTGGAGTATTCATTGTTGCAGTCGTGTTGATTGAACTCAAAGTCTTTAACTACCTCGCCACTGAATATGTATTTGCAGTTCTGATTGTGACCCTAGGATTTGCGTCTATCGCTAATTTATACAGGCACTATCGGGAATTTGGGCTTTAATACATTAGATAGATTACAACTTATAAGCTAATAAATAAAAGCCATAATAAATCAGAGCTTTTATTTTTGGATTGATTGATGATTACTTCTCAAGTTCTTCATAAATCACGATATTCAATTGTTCACAATGCGCCTTACGGAATTCACCTGGGGCTACACCTATTATGACCATCAGCATACCAGCACCTTATTTCACGAAGACTTAATTGGCTTTTGCGGGAATTGCTTCATTTGCACTTTATGCTGCTACTCTATTCTTCCAAACAGTCAGTCATCGTGACTACAACTAACCCAAAGCAGAGGAAAAGAAAACTGATATCAGTTTTCATGCGCCTAAGCCTAGCAATCAGAAGACTATTGTCGGCGTGGAACTACTAATCACATCACTCATTTTTGTTGTAGGGCTTGCAGAATTACTAAGTCCAGCGAGTGAGGCGGGGGTCAATGCAGATGCCCAAAAGACGATTGTGGACATTGCGATTGCCATGCTTGTGATTATCCCAGAAGCTTATGCAGCTGTTCGTGCTGCAAGAGTAAATTGTCTGCAAAGCAACATGAATTTAGCACTAGGATCGGCGCTAGCTAGTATCGGATTATCGATTCCAATAATTTCAGTAGTTGCTATCTTTCTTGGATTACTATTAAGCCCTGGAAATAGTAACTAGAACGTTGCATTAATGTACCTGACGTTGTTTATTGGCTCCCTAAAATTAGCCATAGGTAGAACTACTGTATTGAAAGGTAAAGCACATCTAATAATATCTATTGAATATCTATTTTTGAACTTAGTACCATAAGCAAAAAAAATCACAATAAGAATATATTTAATTGTGTGATCTTGATTTTCGGACTAAAATTGATATTGGAACAATTTTCCAATATAGTAAAATATAAATTACCGAGAATAAAAAACAAAAACACATTAAAACTTTAGCATTATTCCAAAATATTAATGCTGGTAAAGCAGTGCACGAAGATAAAAACCACAAAAATGGAGATGTGGCTGAGTTTCTTGAAAAAGAAGAATCTTCGTTTATCAAAAACTTTACAATCCTTCTATGAATCAATTGGTGTAAATGCGATGCATCTGGACGTCCGGCCGAAACTCTCATGATAAAAATTCGTCTATACATTGTAAAAAGCGTTTCAAAAATAGGGTACAGACACAGAAGCATAGGAAACCATTTTGATACTTCATGGTTTCGGAATGTGAGAAGTATTGATAATTGAGCCGCAGTAAAGCCAAGAAAATAAGCCCCTCCATCTCCCAAAAAAATGAGGCCATGTGGATAATTCCATAATAAAAAACCAAGCGTTGAACCTATCATTACCAACGATATCAGCAATATAGCTGAATCAGATACTTGAAAAGCAACATAACTTATACCAATGAAAATAATTAAACCAACAACTGCAGTTAGGCCGTTGTAGCCATCGATTAAATTAAAGGAATGGGAAACACCAGATACGGCGATACATGTGATCAGAATTGCTATGTAAGGGTAGCTTTGCAAAAAGCTATCAAGGCCTAAAATTTGTAAGCTCGTTAACCAAGCCTGAAATAAATACACGCCAAGAAAGCCGGATGTAAATCCCGCAAGCAGTCGAATCCGAGCTGAAACCTTTTTTGTTAAATCCTCAATCAATCCAACAAAAAAAACAGGTGCTGCTGCCAAAACTAATAAAAGGCCAGAATTTCCGAAGCTGTCAAGGTTTAAATTTACAAAGATAGATACAATTAATACAGTAAGATAAATTCCAAGACCACCAATCCGGGGCACGGGAGATAAGTGAAACTTTTGTATACCATCTAATTCAAAATCTAGTGAGTTAGGTAAAAATCTATCGGAAAGTTTAACAATTAAAAATCCAAATAAAAAAGATAGCAGAAAGGAACAAACTAAAAAGACCATAACCTATTTTCTAAAATTGCTCTACTGAGTAGGCAGTTGGGTGAAGTAATTGCAATTTATGTGCCCATTCCCACGGATATCCAAACTAAATTCTCCGCGCTTCAATATATATCGATGAGCCATTCCGCTCAGATAGATTTAGGGCACCGACATCGGGAATAGTAGTTTCTCCAGGTTTTAATAATGTTATATTGCCAAAACCACAACCCTCTAAAAGATTTGTAATTGTAACTTCATCATACATCCAAAGGTGATGTCTAGGACCCAAAAAATTAAAAAGACATTTGTGAAAAAATGTTTTTGGTAAGTCAAAGCCTAACCCAGAATTGATCATAAATTGATCTGCAGAATTATGGCTCTCAATATAATCAATAGCTATTAGCCTTAAGTTAGGAAGAACAATACGAAGTGCTCCACCTACTTTCAAAACTCTTCTTAACTCATTGAGACATCGAACTGCACCATCTCTATCCAAATGTTCTAGCATGTGAGAAGAATAAGCTAATTCAACAGAATCATTTGCCAAAGGTAATTTTCTAGATGCATCAGCATAATGAATTTTATTATCTTGATTAAATTTTATAAAATTAAGTTGATTTTTATCAAGGAGGCGAAATTTCCTGAGAGAAAATATTATTATTGGATGACGAGACAATCTTACGCTTAATGAGCAATCAAAATTTATCCAGCCAGTAGTTGGCGAGGTGCCACAACCAATATTTATCTTCATTCTGGAACTATATTTAATGGGGACAAAAAACCTAATTAAAAATCGATTAGTTTAAGTGATTAGATTATACCTTTAACAACTAAGTAAGTCTTTGTTGAATTAATTAACATTTAAATGGGTGTTTATTACTTCAGCAACTCTTATTGCATTTGCAGCAATTGTTAAACTGGGATTGGTTCCGCCTGAAGAGGGGAAAAAAGATGCGTCACATATCCATAAATTTACAAGATCGTGCGCCCTATTATCTGAATTCAAGACGCTAGTTTTAGGGTCATTGCCAAATCTACATGTTCCACATGAATGGCCAAAATTAATATTATTATTACCCGTCAATTTAAATATGAAATGTTTACCTCTTAGGGACTTTTTAAAGAGTTCATAAACATAATTACTCCTGTATCGTAATTCATTCGTATAGTGATACTTGATACTAACTACATCTGGATTTTTTCTATCTATATAAACGTAGTTTTCTAAATAAGGCAGATCCTCAATAATAGTTGAGAATAGAGCAATTTTTTTAAAAAGATGTGCAACAAAAAGAGAGATAAGAGTAATTATTGGTTGCAATAAGAAATATAAGAATAAATTTTTTCTCAACACTTTATGTATACGCATTTCAACATAATTCTTATCTATTAGCACTCCAGTTGATTGAATCGTGCCTAACTTAAGATTACCAAATTGGTAAAAATTATTTACTGATATAGTTTTTTGTTCATTGGCATTATTTGAAATCTTGGATGAAACAGCTACAAAGTCACTTGCATGAAACATTAAATTTTTCCCAACATAACCCGAACTATTGGCCAGTCCTTTTGGCCATAATTCGCTCGCCGATTTGAATAAAATAATTGGCGTGCTTAAGCTACCAGCAGCTAAGATATAAACTTTACCTCTAAGCTTCAGCTTCCGACCTTCTCGAACACATAAAATACTTGTTATGCTCTTTTCATTTGCAATTATTTTTTCAACAGTGCAGTTTGGTAATATTTTTGCTCCAAAATTAGTTAAGGCGGGTCCAACACAAATTTTATTTGCATCATTCTTGCAATTTTGCTTGCAAATTTTATTTCCACATTCTGAACAACCCTCTACAAACTCACAGGCAACATGAGATTGGTATGGATTTAAGCCTGAATTGCTAAAGGATTCATTGAGATACTTCCCTCGTTCCTTTAAACTAATTGGTTTAAGTAAATCTGAGTCAAGATAGTTATCCAATAGATCTTTGGTGCCCGCTACCCGAAAGAGTGATTCAGCTTTCTTATAGTAAGGGAGTAACTCTTCAAATGTAATTGGCCATGCGTCCGGCAAATTACTATCAGTAACATGAGAATAATTTTTCTTTGGTGTGAAATCGGATGGAAATAAACGTTCTAAATGACCAGCATAGAGTAAAGTAGATCCACCAGTTCCACACCCAAGTGGGAGGTTAATACTATTTTCTCCAAAATTTGTTTTAACAGAAAATTTATCTGGCCATGATCCTGAATGAAATAGATCCTTTGTTTCACGGCCCAAAGAGCTACTTATATTATTATGAGATTCTTTCAACAACTTATTTGAGTCAAATAAATTGCCTTTTTCAATAAATAATACCGATCTTCCTGCTTTGGCCAACTCAAAGCCAACAGTGCCGCCACCCATTCCAGCACCAATAACAATTGCATCCCAGAAATAGTCCTCCGCATCAGAGCAAATTGAATCAAGTAAATCTATATTTTTCAATTTTTACAGATTCTAAATTTAATTATTCTTTGTATTAAGGTAAACTCTAAAATTTTCCGAAAATATCTTGTACAAAGCTTAAAATAATTAGTCGAGATGTCATTTTCTCTACAAGCCCTTCTAATCTCAATAGTTGTTCTTAATCTACTTAATATAGAATTATTACTTGCACCGCCTATTTTCATGCTTACAAGAGTTTCATTAATGTATTTCGTATTCAAATTTTTTTGGGTAAATACTCTTGCAATAAATTCAAAGTCGCCGGCAATCTTATAGTAGTTTTTATAAAGTCCAAATTCATTATAGATTTCCTTTTTTAAAAAAAGGGCAGTATGCGCCATCATTTCACCGTATTGAATCTTTGAACGAGAAAACCTTTGAGAAGAATAATGCCTTACTACTGTTCCAATTGAATCAATATAATTGACATCTCCATACACTGCATCTACAGCGTGATCTTCAAAACAATTCATAACGGATCTCAATACTCCAGTATGTAGATATAAATCATCGCTATGCAAAACGCCAATAATTTCACCAGAAGCCAACGAAATACCCTTATTCAAGGCATCATAAATTCCTTCATCTAACTCACTAAGAACAACCGAATTAGGGGACCGCAATGATTCAATAATTTTTAGCGTGCTGTCTTTTGATGCGCCATCAATTATTATATGCTCAATATTTTCATAATCCTGACTATTTAAACTTCTTATAGCGCAACCAACGCTCTTTTCTCTATTACGTACTATTGTAATTATGCTAATTTTTTTTTTCATGCTTAGGTTCTTGAGATTAGATAATTACCCATAACTAATGTATCCATATTTGTGCGGAGGAAGCAAGCCAAAGCTTCATCAGGAGTGCAAACAATCGGCTCATTCTCGTTAAATGATGTATTCAATAGTATAGGAACCCCCGTAATATCTTCAAAACTTTTAATCAACTTATAAAATTTATTATTTGAATCTGCGCTTACGGTTTGCAATCTTCCAGTTCCATCAACATGCGTCACCGCGGGAATTAAAACTCTTTTAGCTTCATATATATTGGAAACTTGCCCCATAAAAGGAACGTCATCCGAAATGTCAAACCAATCGACCGCTTTGTCTTGCAATATGGATGGGGCAAATGGCCTAAAAGACTCTCTTCTCTTAATTTTATTGTTAAGGATATCTTTCATATCAGTACGCCTTGGGTCGCCGAGAATAGATCTATTGCCAAGAGCTCTAGGACCCCACTCCATTCTATTTTGGAACCATCCTATTACATTTCCTTCGCTAATTAATCTCGCGGTCTTCTTAAGAATATCTTCATCCTCCAATAACTCAACCACGCAGCCCAATAATGTTATCTTTGCTTTATTTATATCAATCAAATTCTTAACATATTCGTTGTTGTAATCAGGGCCCCAATATGCATGAAGCATCTCAGACGACCCATTCTTTAATACTTCAGATTGAATAGCGCTGAATGCCGCACCAATAGCTCCGCCAGCATCTCCACCAGCAGGTTGAATATAAATTTTCTTAAATTTTGTATTAGTATAAATTCTTCCATTTGCAACCGAGTTCATTGCACAGCCTCCAGCCAAACAGAGATTTGTTAATTTATATTTATCCTGCAAGTGATTCAATAAATTAAATAGCGCTAACTCATACATTTTTTGGCATGAGGCAGCTATATCCATATGCCTTTGCGATATTTTTTCATCCTTTTTTCTTGGTGGCCCAAGAAGGTCAATTAATTGGCTTGAATACAGACTTCCAACACTTGGCTCGCAATTCTCCCATTTATAGGGTACTTTTTCCCTAGTATGAAGAAAATATTTTAAATTTAAACTGTATCTTCCATTTGGCTTTAAGTGGACAATTTTCTTCATATCGTCCAGTAATTTTGGAGAGCCGTAAGATGCTAAACCCATAACCTTATATTCATCGCCATAATTTGGGAATCCCAAAAACTGCGTTATCGATTGATAAAATACACCGAGAGAATCAGGGAATAAAATGTCTCCATCAATAAATAGATTTTCATTGATTCCGACACCCCATGATGCGCTCGCAAAGTCGCCAAAACCATCAATTGAAAGGCATACGGCATCTTTAAAGCTGGAGGCAAAATAGGAGGAAGCAAGATGTGCTTGATGATGCTCGACATACTTTATAGATATATCAGATTTTAATGAAGGGAAATGATTTTTTAAATCATTTAATATGCCTGTCTTACTCTTTGAAATTACTAATTTATCTAGGGCTAGCTTAAAGCTTTTATAACTTGATAAAGAGTACTTAAATTTACTAAACAATCTAGCTTTTGGATCATGATTAATTGCTATTGAATTTATATCATTTATATTAATACCTGCATATTCAAGGCAGTACTTAATAGATTCAGCCGGGAAGCCAGCCCAATGTTTAATTCTATTGAATCTTTCTTCTTCAACAGCTGCAATAACTTGCCCATCCATAACCAAACAGGCTGAAGCATCACCATGATAAGCATTTAATCCGAGGACATAATTCATTTTTTGAGATAAAAATTTGGGGTTTATAAGTCTATTTTTTTATAATTTAAAAATTTGTTAACTAAATAAATAAAAGTAAAAGATAAGATAAATTTAGAGAGCATAACTAGCATGGAATCAAAGGTACCTTCTTGTGCAAAAATTAAAAAAGGAAACATTGAGGTATATATTATAAGTCTAAAGACAGATTCAGTATTACAAAAATATAAATAAAAATATTTATAAGTAATCGCTAGCAAGGCCATACCTAAGCAGGCACCAAGTAACGTAAAATTTCGATATAGATCCCCGAATATGGTTGTTCCAATACTAGTATTTTCGCTTTTATCTATCAGGCCAGCATCAACCCAAATATTGTCAAAAGGTTTTGTGGGTATAGAATTCGGTGCGAGTGAAAATGAATCTTTTATTGTTTGACCAAAGCCATATTTGTGTGACTGAAGTATGATAATAGAAAAAATATGCGATTGATTTATTCTTCCTAAAAAAGTGTCTGAATATAGATCATATATTTTCGAACTATCTGTTTTAATCGAAGGCTGAATATAAGGTTCGTTTACAGGCGCATTTGCATTGAAAAGCTTAATACTCTCTTGTGGCTTTGGATAAATATATCTTGTAAATGATAGTTTTTCTTCATGCCCCAAAGAACTTCTAAACTCAATGCCAATATATGATTTTAGGCTATTCAAATCTCTTAGGAAATTTTTAGTAGGAAATAAAAAAAACAATAATACTAATGGACAAATCAAATGTGCAAAGCTAATTTTTTTGTAAATAAAATGTCGCAACATTATTATCGAAATAATCATTGCAGCTATATAAAATTTTCTACCATCAGAAATTACAGTATTTATAAATAAAATAAAAAGGAGTGAGTATGAGAAAAACCCAAAAAGATTAAATTTTAGTCCTATTTTTTTGTCTAAGTAATACTTCGCAAACATTAAATTTAATAAAATAATATTTAGAATATTCACACCAAATATATATAAATAGGCATCAAATAAAATATTAGTAATATTTGACCCATATGAAGTTGTCACACCAATTAAAATTTTTGATATTTTAAATAAAATACTGCTAATAAATACAAACAAAATCAATATTTTGAAGTTAAATTTTTCTTCTGTTTTTATATAAAAATCATGTTTATTTTTAACCAGATAATAGCTAAGTAGAAAAATTAGGGCGAGAATTGCTGATGTTACGAATGATTCTAAGGTAACATATTTAAGATAATTCGAGTTAACCGAATTTCCACCCACCTGGAAATACCCCAATAAGCAAGGGACTATAAACATTAGGTTTAGGTATATAAAAGTTGCATATCCTAAGTTAAATAGGCTTGACATCTTTTCTACCCAGGCTGTCCATAACTTCGAGTGAAGATTCTATATAGTTAAAAATTTCACTGTTTTTAACTATCAAATCGCAATCCTTGCTTTTTAGCGCCCGAAATACTGCCCCCTGCATTTCAGATAAATTAGAAACCAAATATATATAGCCATCTTGATTTAAACGTAGGCCTAGATCCAATTGATGATTATTGATGTGCTCCTGATTTTCTTGCATTCTTGCCATTACTATTGGTTTTGTTCCCGCGCGAATAGAATTTAATATTGATCCAGCTCCCGCATGAGCTATTACAATCTTAGAGGATCGCATAGTATGAATAAATAGTTCAGCATTAATAAATTCATGACACTCAAAATCGGGGTGAAAAAATTTTGTATTGCCATATTGGACGATAATTGGCCTTGGCAATATTTCACGAATCTGAATGCAGCAGTCGAGCAATCTTCTAAAACTCTGTTTTGCATTACCAATGGTAATAAAAGTTCCTTTTTTGTTCAGAGTCATATTAATGGTCCTCCATATTTTCCCCTAGGAAAATATTTCTGAAGAGTCGGCCACTGATAATAAAACTCGTCTGACAAAAAATACATAATTTTTCCTGTTAGGGAAGGTTTTTCTACTGCAGTAATAGTTTCTATAAACACTATTTTGCATTTAAAAAATAACTTTCCAATTATTGCAAATGGAACTGCAGGTCCAGCACCTGTTGATAAAATAACATTTGGAATATCTTTTTTTAGGATTGAAAAAGCTTCGTAAAGATTTAAAAAAAATTTAATATCTCTTTCGGAATGCGTAATGAAATAAGTTCTGCTAATCATGTCTGCCGATAGCTCTATTTGATAATTTAATACAAAATAGTAGTTATACTTCTTGTAAATACGTTCAAAGGTTTTCACTTCTGTTAAGTGTCCGCCGGAGGATGAAACAATGCACACCTTCATTATTTATGCAATGTTAACTGCTTTTTTATATAGAGCTTCAAATTTTTTTTCCAATGAAGCCCAGCTAAACTCGCTTAAATAAAGTGCTTCACCATTCTTACCTTTTTCAATTAACATTTTTTTATTATTGATAATCCCATTCAATTTAGAGCCCATCATTTTTGGATTTTCTGGAAGAATATAACCAGCATCAAATGATTTTATTTTTTCAGCAAGTCCTACACCCGGCGTACACGCAACACATTTTCCAAATGACATAGCTTCAAGAAGAGTGTTACCAAAATTCTCAGAATAAGACGGAAGAATTACTAGCGCAGAATTCTTAATAAGGCTGTCTTTTTCTTTCCCGATTATTTGTCCAACAAAATAAACCCTAGCTTCTAAGCCTAAATCATTACATTTTTTTTTCAGCTTCTCAAGACATCCATCATCACCACCGGCAATCACCAAGTCCCCAGTACTCATATGTGACATTGCTATAAAAAGTCTTTCTAAACCTTTTTTCCAATTAACTCTTCCTATAAAAAGCATGTATCCACTTTTCGGAATAGCATGTATTAAATTTTCAGCTACCTTAAATTGACTTTCAGTACCCTCGAGTATTCCATTTGGTATTACTACAACAGGCGATAGATTTAATTTAATTTTTTTTAATTCCATCTCCTCTAGACTGGAAGTGCAATGAATAAATTTTGCATGCTTTAAATTATGTGACTCAAAGATTTTTATATAAATTTTTTTTATAAGGGAATTTTTCTTTTGTATAAGCTCACTAACAAGCATCCCTCTTGGTGATAGGATGTAAGGCTTTTTACATTTAATGCATATTTTTGCCGCGATCCATGTTGGCCAAAGAAATACAGAATGGAGATGAATTACATCATAATTTTTGATTTCATTCATCAAACTATTTTTCATATCAGTCGAGTAATACATTCTTTTAAGAAATTTATTACATCTAAAATATTTAACCCCAACCCCATCTAAATTTACAAAAGACTTTAAAGGGACATCAGAAACTCCTTTTCCATTGACATTCGTCGTAAAAACGTCAACTTGGTGCCCTTTTTCTACCATTTTTTTACATAATGCATGTACCGATCGTATTGGTCCTCCATAAACCCAAGCCGGTATATAGGTAGGGACAATATGTAATATTTTCAAAGTAATTGCGATCGATTAAATATTGCCATACTTTGTATTACTAAGCATTTGATAGCCCTTTAATAATTCTGCTATACCATCTTCCAAACTGAATTTAGTCAAAAAACCAGTATTTTCAATTTTTTCATTAGATACGATATAGTTTCTTTGATCGGGATCACTTCCAACGGGGGCATCTATGAAAGTAAAGTCAGCAACTTGCTTTTTAATTGCCTGACATAATTCTCTTTTAGAGACATTGGCCTCAGACAATCCGACATTATATATGTTTCCTTTCATTTTCTCGAATTCAATAATGCCGTGGGAAAATACCCTAGAGATATCTCTTACATGTATGTAGTTTCTTTTAAATGAGCTTTCAAACAAAACAACAAATTTATCTTTTGCAGCGCGATATGTAAAATCATTTACTAGTAGATCTATTCTCATGCGAGGGGACATTCCAAAAACTGTCGCAAGACGAAAACTTATAGCATTGTCATGCTCCATCAGTTCTTTTTCTACCGCCACCTTATCAATAGCATATTTTGATATTGGATTTAACATGGATTCTTCGGTACAAAAATTATTTTGATCACCTGTTCCGTATGCACTATTAGTTGTGGGCATTAAAACTCTTTGCTGCCTTGATAAACCTTTAATCATCAAACTTATAGCATCATGATTTGTAGTTGTTGCCCCAACTGGATCACGATTACATAAGGGAGCTCCAACCATTGCAGCCAACGGAATTACTACATCTGCACTCTTAAGAAGTGGAGTAATTGTTTCTTTAACTCTAACATCACCTTTTATAATGTCGAAATTTTGATATATACATAATTGATTCAAGCTAGTCTGCCCATACATAAAGTTATCTAAAACTGTTACTTTATGCCCCGCAGCAACTAAATCAGGGACCATAATTGAACCCAAATATCCTGCACCGCCAGTTACTAAAATATTATATTTCATTTCTATTTTCCATATTTTTTACTTAAAATTTAATAATACCTATTAATTCACTTTTAAAAATTAATTTCACTTAATAATGATGCAGCCCTAAGGTAATCTGAAGGTATGCCAATATCCAAGAATTTTGCATTTGATATAAATCCATATATTTTGTGCCCATTTTTTATGCAAAAATTTAATACGTCACCCTCAAGGCTAAGTTGCTTTCCCTTAAACTCTTCTAAAAAGATTAATTTTTTGGGATCTAGCAGATACACACCACCATTTGCAAAAGTTGATTTTTTTTCAATTGCCTCAAAATCAATTAGATAGTTTGCGTCATTTCGTATTGCAAGCTTCAGGTATCGATCTTGCTGGTTAGTTTGAAAAACAGAAAAGCACCAATCTGCGCTTCTCTCTCTTGAAAAGTCGGCTAGCGAATTCAAGTTAACAGGAAAGAATGTATCGCCATTTAACAGGATGAATGGTTTATTTGATTTGTACTTTTCATATGCAAGTATGAATCCACCTCCAGTACCTAATCTATACTCTTCAATTGAATATTCAATTTTAGCGCCATTATAAAAATCACCAAAATAAGTCATGATTACTTCATGCTTATAACCCACCGATAAAATAAAATGACTTATTCCCTGAGAAATCCAATAATCCAACAGATAAGATAAAAATGGTCTACCCCTTACATCAGCCATTGGTTTTGGGACATCTGCGACAAGACTCCTCAATCTAGTCCCTAATCCTCCTGCAAGCACTATAGCCGTTCTTACCATTATTTAAACATTTAATATGCTACATATTTCATCAACTTCATTTTGTGTTAGATCAGGAAAATTACCAATATAAAATCCATAAAAATGAATATGGTCGGCTTTAGGGAATTGCGTATGGTAATCTTTTGGGATAACGCCCTTTAAGTATGGCTGCCTTAATTGATTCCCGCCCCCTGCGCTACCTCTTCTAAATTCAATTCCTGCATTTGTCATTCGCTCCATCACTCTTTTTGCCAAGGCCATATCAGGATTTTTTAAAATTAGATTAAATGCGTAGTTACTTGATCCCTCGATTTCAAAATCTGTTTTGTAAATACGGCTATCAATTCCAGATAAAAACCAATTATGGTTTTCTACTCTACGAGCAACAATTCTATCTAAGCGCTTCAACTGACTACGTCCTAAGATTCCACCTATTTCAGTATTGCGTACGTTATAAGCAGGATATGCAAAGATAAAATCTGGATTTAACTCTGGGTTCTCTTGCTGATAACTCAATCTTGTATCTTGCCTACTCGACTCACGGACCATGCCATGAGATCTCAACATCCTAAGCTGCTCATAAAGATTTTCATCATTAGTACAGATCATTCCCCCCTCAATAGTGCTCATATGATGCGCATAATAAAATGAAAAGTTTGATGCCCAACCATAACTCCCCAGCCTCAATCCATTATGAGTAGCACCGTGAGATTCACATACATCCTCTATCAATAATATGTCTTTTTCTTTTAGCTCAGCGATTAACTTATTTGTTAATCCATTAAATCCTTGTACATGAGTTAAAAAAACTGCTCTTGTGTTTGGAGTAATTTTTTTTAAAATCTCATCTGTGGACATTGCCAATGTATCCATGTTGATGTCAGCAAAAATAGGCTTAAATCCGTTTTGGAGAACTGACGCTATATCTGATACCCAAGTAAGGGGGGGCACAATCACCTCACCCCCTTCAGGATGGCGTATTTTTAAGGCCGCCATAGTCAGCAAATTAGCTGAGGCGCCAGAGTTAACAAACACACTATACTTTGCACCCAACCACTCCGACCACTCTTTCTCAAAAGCTTTTACATTCGGGCCATTAGTTAGGATGGGATCATTTTGTTTTAGATGTGCAATGACTGCATCCAAATCTTCTCTTAAAATATTATTTCGCATCAATGGATACTTAATCATCATACCTCTTAAAAGTTAAACAGTTTTTAAAAAATTTAATATCTTGGAATGGGCAATGTTTGGTCCTATCCCTACTTTTTCATGTAGACTCTCTCTAGTTCCCAGGTCAAAACTATATCCACCCTCAACACCTAAGTTTAAAAAATTTGTTTTAATCTGGCGTTTAGAAATCAGATTAAAAAGCAAGGAATCAATTCCACCGCGCCCACTAAACCCCTCCTCTAGGCTGATAATTTTTCCAACCATGCTCAAGACTTTAGAAAGTTGTTTTTCATTAAAGTTTACAAGATCAAAAAGGTCAATTACCCCTACACTTACGCCATCACCCCTCAGCATCATTGCAACCTTTATGGCTGTATGCACCATATAACCAGTAGCAACAATGTAACAATCTGTACCTGAAGATAAAACTTCAAAACCCATCTCAAAATCAGGCCGTCTATCCTCATAAATAGTACCCAACAGCTGAGCATCAAAACGGAGGTACTTTGGTCCAACAGAATTTATACACCGATCAAACATCAGTCCCGCCGTCACATGATCCGCCGGTGAGAGAATTTGAAACTCTGGCAATGCCCTCATAATTGTTATGTCTTCATAGCATTGGTGTGTTGGTCCAGAGACTACGTAACTATAGCCCGCTCCCACACCAATTAGATTAACATTTATATTTCTTACTTTTGATAAAAGAGCTAAATTAACTCGTATCTGCTCATAACATCGCATTGTGATAAAAGGCGCAATTGCATACGCAAAAACTTTATAACCTTCTAATGCTAATCCAGCAGAAACATTTATTAAATTTTGCTCTGCAATACCTACGTTTACAAATCTATCAGGAAAATCAGATCTGATTTTATCTAAGACAGGTGAGCCGAAATCAGCTGTTAGAAAAAAAATATCGTTGTCATTATGCATACCCTTAAAAACATTCTCAAGCAGAGCATCGCGCATTGCCATAGTAGCATTATTCAACATTTTAATCTCGATAAAAACAATTGATTTAAAAGATCAGGCTTTGGATTTATTATATGAGCTAGAGGTTGATTCTCTAATCCAGGAACACCTCTTCCTTTTATTGTATTTGCAACTAATACTTTAGGGGCGCCCTTTCTTTCACCCTTCATTTCTAACATAGCATTGGTTACAGCCAACACATCATGTCCATCAACCTCGCGACAGTTCCAGCCAAAACTTTGAAATCTACTTACAAAAGAATTATGGTCAATAATTTCAGAAGTAAATCCAAGCATGCTTATTTTATTGTTATCAATCACTAAGTTCAGATTATCCAACCTATGTTGAGATGCAAACATTATTGCCTCCCAGTTGGCGCCCTCGTGAAGCTCACCATCACCAGTAACAACAAAAACATCTTGGTTACCTTTTTTTCTGGCTATTCCAAATGCCATACCAGTGGCAACCCCCAAACCATGACCAAGAGATCCGTTAACAGTCTCATATCCAGGGATAATTGGATCCGGTATACCGCCAAGAATACCGCCCGGCTTACATACTTTTTTAAGCTCCTCTTTTGCAAAGTAACCCAGGTCGGCTAATATCGGATACATGCAGATTGATCCGTGGCCCTTGCTAATGATGCAGCGATCTCTGTTTTTAGAAAATGGGTTATTGGGGAAATGGTTTAAAACCCCACCATAGTAAAGCCCGACAAAAATCTCAACCGAGGATAAAGATGATGCCAATCTTGTTTCGGGCGCCAACAAATGTATAGCTAATGTTTCCCACCAAACCCATTTTGATCTTTCTACTAAATTCATATATTTATTGATAAATCTTTTTATAATCCATTAGGTTGATAAAGAACAACTTTGCTGCCAGAATCTTCAAATTTAAAATTTACCCTAACAAGGTGATTAAGACTTTCAGTTATCATTGAATGCCTATCAGGTGGCGCAAATAGCAACATGAAACCTCCTCCACCTGCACCCAAAATTTTACCGCCCGTTGCCCCAGACTTTAGAGCAGCACTATATATTTGATCGATAGCATCTGTTGATACTCTATCCGAAAGCTTTCTTTTATGTTGCCAGCCAAGATCTAATAATTCTCCAAACTCTTCAATCTTTGTATTTGCGTTACCCAATATATTAATACCATGAATAACCATCTCATTAATACTTCTTAACTCACTTTCACGACTCTTAAAATTTTGAATTTTTGACTTTGAAATCTCATTAGCAATCCTAGAAAAACCTGTAAAAAATAGCAATAAATGGGATTGAAGCTCTACTAGCCTTTCTTGGCTAATAACCATTGGAGTTACTGAAAAATTACCTTTCTTAGAAAACTCTATTAAATTAAATCCGCCATAAGCTGCCGCAATCTGATCTTGAGAGCCAACAGACTCTCCAATTAAATTCTGCTCTACATGTAAAGCGTTTTTAGCTAATTCTTCTTTGGTTATTAGCCTCCCTTCTAATGCACTTAATGCATGAATCAACCCAACAGTAAAAGAAGAGCTTGAGCCGAGACCAGATCTCGCAGGTAAATCGCCATCGTGATGCAGCTCAAGACCATTACTAACATTTGCCCATTCAAGGATTGCTTTAACTGCTGGATGCTCAATTTCATTAATGGCTTTAACGTTTTCTATTTTTGAATAAACAATTCTATGCTTATGCTCAAAAAATGGCGGAAGCTTTCTGCACGAAACATAGCAATATTTATCTATAGAAGTAGATAAAACAGCGCCACCATGTTCTTTGTACCATGCAGGGTAATCTGTACCCCCTCCAAAAAATGAGATTCTAAAAGGAGTTCTAGTTATTATCAAAAATTAATCTCCTAGTATTTTTCTTTTCAAGCGTATCTTAGACATCTCTTCAATATTTTTCCTTTCAATATTTCCAAACTTTTTTTCAACTAAATTTAAGTAAAGTTCGTTTGTGAAATATTTTTGCCATGCTGAATCCCTGAAACGCAATACCTCTTCTGCGCTTAGATATTTTGTTGGCAATGGCTGACTTTCATATGATAGAAAGGCAAACCCTTCAAAGCTTTCAGGAAGTGCCCAACCCTCTCTCTTTGCACGGTAATACATCGGACTCCCTGGGAGAGCCTGACATGGATACATATTAGCCATCTCAGTATTTAAATCTAACGCTAAATCCAAAGTTTCTTGCATAGTTTCATGATTATCTTCAGGAAAACCAAAAATATAGTTACTTATAATATTGATGTCAGAATTACTAATAGTTTCACAAATATGTCTTATATTTACTTGCTTAAAGGTGCCCTTAGAAACTTCTTGTCTCACAGTTTGATTGCCTGCCTCAACCCCTAAAGCTAGCCAATTTACGCCAGCCTTTTTAAATAACTCTAAAGCATCCTGCCTAACAGTATCTATTCGAGAATAAGTCCACATATTAAAATCCCAATCATGGTCAACTATTCCCTGGAGAATTGGATTGTAATATTTTCTGTTTAAGAAAAACATCTCATCACTAATTCGCAATGTTCTAACACCCATATCAGCTAATTTTGATAACTCTTTACTAACCCATTCAGGACTCCAAAAACGCATGCCCTTGGAATCCGCAGCACTTCTTCCATCAGAATTATCAGTACGGTTAAGAATATTTATCATGCAGAAATCACAAGCAAATTGGCAACCAAGAGATGTATATATTGCTGCAAAAGGGGTTCTCTTATTGTGGCTAAACTCTGCATGCCAAAAATGTGCTCTATATAAATCTAGCGGGGATTTATTCATTGGCAATAAATCCCACGCATACCCAGGTAAATCCATATCCATTCGATCCTGAGGGACAACCATTTGCGGCTCATTCAATACTGGAATCTTCATCCCGCCAGGACCGATTTGCTTATAACCCACCCCCTTGACCCGCGTGAGATCTGATTTGAGATTACATCTTAATAAATCATGAAGCGCATAAACACCCTCATTCAATAAAACAATGTCAACTGCGTTGTAAGACAAGACATCTCGAGGCAGCGCACTAACATGCGAACCAACAAATGCAATTGGAGCACAATTAAGTTCCGTTTTTAATTGGTTTGCTAACTCTAGTGCACCAATCATGCTGGTGGTTCCTGAATTTGGATTTTGTCCGTACACTACAAAAACTATTAACCTAGGCTTAAGTTCTTGCACTCGACTACAAGCCTGATCTAATCTTAACCTCTCTGCATCACAGTCCAGTATTGCAACACCATAGCCCTTGGACCTACATGATTCGGCCAAAAGCAAGGCCCAGGTTGGTGGTTCAATAGCAGAATAAGTCTCCGAAAGACCTTGATATGCCTTACTGGAGGAATCCGGATTAATAAAAAGTACGTCCAAACCTCTACTCATTCAATTTTCCTTAGAGCTTCGTTGCAATGAAAAACTTAAAAAACACGTGGTCATTTATTTGAATTAAAATAAGATCTATCAAACAGTTCTTAATTATAACTCTTTACCATAAATTGAATATTTATTAATATACTATTAACATTACCAAATATTTAATTTCTTATTATTCAAATTAATTATTTAAAATCCAACATTATATACATCCAAAAATCAATGAACTCTAATACATCAGATTTAAAGCTTGCTGAAATTCGAAATCAAATTGAATCATTAGCAAAAAGCTATGCTGATATAGCTTTTGCAAAAGAAATCTTTATACCAGGAGAAACGCCAATTCCCCCATCGGGAAAAGTATTGGACTCTATGGAGCTTATCAATATGATCAACGCCAGCCTGGATGGATGGCTTACTACCGGCAGATTTAATGCTGCGTTTGAGACAAGGCTGGCGGATTTTTTAGGAATAAATCATGCTATTACAGTTAACTCTGGATCTTCCGCAAATTTAATAGCTTTTAATACCTTAACATCTCCTAAGTTAGGGGGGCGCGCCATTAGAAAAGGTGATGAAGTAATTGCAGTAGCTGCCGGTTTTCCAACTACTGTAAACCCAATAATACAGTTTGGGGCGATTCCTGTTTTTATTGATATTGATCCGACAACTTACAACATTGATGCAAACAAAATAGAGGCTGCAATTACCCCTAAAACTAAGGCAATTATGCTTGCCCATGCTCTTGGGAACCCATTTGACCTTAGTAAAGTAACTGCAATTTGCAAGGAGCATGGCCTTTGGCTAATTGAGGATTGCTGTGATGCTTTAGGCGCAAAATATAATAATAAAATGGTGGGAACTTTCGGAGACATAGGTACATTAAGCTTCTACCCGGCTCACCACATAACAATGGGGGAGGGAGGTGCAGTTTTCACCAATAACCTTGAGTTAAAAATTATTGCTGAAAGCTTTCGCGATTGGGGCCGTGACTGTTATTGCACCCCAGGGGTTGATAACACCTGCGGCAAGCGATTTTGCTGGAAATTGGGCGACTTACCACATGGTTACGACCATAAATATACTTACAGCCACTTAGGCTACAACCTAAAAATTACTGATATGCAAGCAGCCTGCGGACTTGCCCAATTAAGCAAGGTAGAACAATTTATTAACCGAAGAAGATCAAATTTCAGTTACCTTAAAAATCGTCTAAAGAACTGTGAAGATTATTTACAGCTACCCATAGCCACATCAAACTCCATACCCTCATGGTTTGGATTCCCAATAACCCTAAAAGATAACAGCCCCGCTTCTAGATTGGACCTTGTCTCGTATTTAGATCAATTTAAAATTGGGTCCAGATTATTGTTTGGCGGAAATCTAATTCGTCAGCCTTATCTTAAAGGGGAAAATTTTAGGGTAAGTGGTGAACTCACCAATACTGATTTAATAATGCGAAACACATTTTGGCTTGGTATACAGCCGGCCCTGACGGAAGAAATGTTAAATTTTGTTGGAGATAAAATAGAAGAGTTTTTGGGTTTGCGTTTTTAAAGTAATTTAGGCCTAATAAAATATTGATAAATTTTGGAAATAGGTTTGTAAAAAAAGAAAAGTTTAGGCATCTTGAGATTATTTATGCCCCAGGATAAACAACTTTCAATATTGGCATCTATTAAATATTTAACTTTTTTATTGCTAGAGCCACCAGATCGCATGTGAACGATCACCTCAGGAAAATATTTCGTCTTGATCTTATTTTTATGAATTGTTCGAAGTAAAAATTCATAATCACATGCAATTTTTAAGTCAGTATTCAAAAACCCATATCTGTCGAATACTTCCTTTCTAAAGAATGTCGCAACCCAAGTAGGATGCCACCCCCAATTGAAGGAACCTTCTTTATATTCTGAGGACTTCCAATACCGCAGTATTTTTTTTGGGTTCGATCTATCAACATAAACCATATCGCCATAAACGCATTGAATAGATTGATCTTTGAAGCATTCAACGATCTTTGAAATAATCTTACTATCAACAAAAAAATCATCCCCAAAAACAGAGCCAATAATATCTCCACTTGCCTGATGCAAGCTATAGCTCATTGCCTCACATGGAGAATTACTTCTTCTATAGATAATTCTACAAATCTTATCCCCAAAAGATTCAATAATCTTTCTGCTTCCATCCTCAGAATTACCATCAATCACAATATATTCAATGTCATTGTAATCTTGCATTAATACAGATTCAATTGAATGCCTCAAAGTTGGGGCATTGTTTCTTGTAGGCGTTAATATGGAAACTTTCATATTTGATCTTCAACTATATAAAGGGGTCTTTTTCTAACATCGGTATAGATATTTCCTATATAAATTGCCATCAGACCCATACTCATACCTAGTAATCCAATAAAAAACGTGTTGACAACTATTACATATGATATGGGTGCAAAATGGTTATAGTTAAATAAAAATTTATCAAACAACATTACTAAGAATAAGACTCCAGATATTAGAGATAGAACTACTCCAAACCAACCTATCATTCGCAAAGGGAATAGCGAAAAAGACGTAATTCCATTAATACCCAAAGATATTAGACTTCTAAAGTAAAAAGATGAAGATCCGCCACTTCTATCGGGTGCATGAAAGTCAACATAAGCGGTTTTAAAACCCATCCAATGCAAAATATCCCTAAATAACCTGTTTGACTCGGAGAATTTTATGATCTCCTGGATGACCTTGCGATCAATTAAACAAAAATCAGTAACCCCCTTCTTCAGCGCAATATTTGAAACTGAATTCATTAATTTATAAAAAATAAAAGATCCAATTTTTCTTACCATCGAAGAACCATCGTTGGTCACTCTAACGCCACAAACCACCAAATAGCCACCCTTCCATTGTTCAATAAAATTTTCAATTAAGCTAGGAGGATGCTGTAAATCACAATCAATAACAATTGCTGCATCTGTATTTAATGAAGAAAGGGCAGCAATTATTGCCGCCTCTTTCCCAAAATTTCTTGTAAGTTTGATGCAACTAATATCCTGATTGGCTCTAGTCATTTTAGAAATAATTTCAAAGGACTCATCGGAACTGCCATCATCTACAAATAAAAAATGAAAATTAAATTCCGTATTTTTTGAAATAGCCAAACTAACCGCTCTATAAAAAACCTCAATACAATTAGCCTCGTTAAAAACTGGAATAACTAAAGTAATTTTTTTCATAATTTCAATCTCTCAAATTAACAAGAATAATAAATCAGAAAACATATAGCATAATTAATTCTTGAGATAAACATAATAATCTGGAAGTCTCCTAGTATTTTTATCAATCATTATTTCAACGAAATTATGGCTTAGAAGAAATTCTTTAAGAATATTCTTAATAGAATAATTGGGAATCGCAAAAAAACTATCAGTCTTATATAGTAATGTGTAATGAAGCTGCATATTAGCCATATATGTTTGATTAATTGCATTCTTTGAATGTGGAGAAATTATGTAAATATCACCTGATTTTATCTTACTTGGTTCGTACTTACTATAATAGCTGATAGGATAACCAGCATATCCAGAAAGACTAAAATTATATTCCGGTTCATTTTGAGAACATATATCAAAATTCTTAATTCCTTGACTTAAAAGATCATTGGCAATATTTAATTCAATACCCCTGTCATATTTTTCAGTGAACTTTCTATATTGAGGCTCTCTTAATAAGCCATCAAAATAAATTGACGTTAATTCCTTGTTATTGATTAAATAATTCTCAAGAAATAATAATGTATGTTGGTAGTTAATACGTGAATACCATCTATTTGATATCTGATTGAGAGATAAGGGGAAAGCATTAAAAAAATAAAACACAAGAACGATAATAATGGGGTATTTTGAAAAATTAATTTGAAAAAAAATATAAGCTACTAACGAATATAAAGGCAGCATATAATTTAAAGAATACATATTAAGAACAAAATAAGAAAATAAAAATGTAAATGCCATTACCAAAATAACATCATTTTTATAATCAAATTTACAGATATTATTTTTGATTCTATTAATAATTAAATATATAATTAATACAATTACAATATTATCATTTATTATATAGTTAAATAAATTTTTAAAAAAGTTAAAAAAAACATTACTATTTGATAGGCTCCCGTATCTTGCAAGACCAAGCTTGCTAAATGGTTCATAAATAAGTAGATAATAGGAAGTTATATAAATAAAGCTAGATAAAAATATTAATGTAAAAAGTAAGTTTTTTCTACTATTTTTATTTTTATCAAAAATTAAATATGCTATTACACTAGCAAAATAGCATAAGAAAACTGGCTCCTTTAAATAAATTGATATATTAACCAAAAATAATATTAAAAATATATCGAAATTTCTCTCTAGACTTGATTTTCCTAAGTAAAAAGCTAGGATTAAGAAAATTACTGAAAGCTCTACTTCAGATGTAAATGGTTCTAGCCAATTATTAAGAAAGGTGGGGTTTATAGTTAAGACTAAAAATGCAGCAAATACTATTAAAGAATTTCTCTTTACTATTCCAATTAAGTAAAACACATATGAAAATAATAAAAATAATAATGACCTGTATAGTAAGCACAGCCATACTGGTCCGTTTAAATAATCCAATAATAGGATATATTGTAAGTTAGCTAGCGGATAAAATCTCGCAGTACGTATATCAACTGCAATATTTAGTGATGCATCAGTCCCAAGAAAGATTTCTCTAGGTACATTAAATCCATATAAATATATTAATGGGCCATAAAAAATATACAGGGAAAATAATGCACAGTAAGCACAATAAAAAACTAATCCATAATTCACCTTTGGATCAGTAAATACTTTACTCAAAGACGAGCTCTTCATATTTTATGTCATTCATTGCTACTAAATTATATTGATTAAATTTTATTAAATTCTTTACATCCAATTTCGATAGTTGATACTCATAATCAAATCCACTTAAATGGTTGCATTTAACCTGATAAATAGAGTAATTAAGTTTTTCAAAAAAATTTTTATATTTAAAAAAGTTTTCTATTGAATTAAAGTAATACTCAAAGACTAAAATTGGATTAGTTTTTATGATTGTATTGACTGCCCCCTCCATGATCTCTAACTCTACACCTTCAGCATCAATTTTAATTAGCGTAGCCTTATTTAGAGCAAATGAATCTAAGGTTCGAACATTCACACGTTGTTCGATTAAGTGTATTCCAAATAATTTTTTTACCAAATTTAAAGTTCTGTTTGTGCTGGATATCTCATCACTATAGGCACGGTCAATTGAGGCTACACCAGAATCAAAATAATTCTGCCTTAAATCTAGGCTTGCCTCGCCTGAGGAAAGGGCGAAATTATAAACATGGACTCTATCATCTATTGATAACTCATTTTTAATTCGCACTAGATCATTACATATTTCTAAATTGGGTTCAAAAGCTATAACTTTAGCGCCTGTTTCAAGGGCGGCATACAAAGAATGGTGCCCCCAATTCGAACCTATATCTATAAAAACTGAGTCTTTATCTAAAAAAATTTCTATAGCTGCAGCAATATCAGATTCATAGCAATTTTCATATTTTTTGAAATAAATTGAATGAAATTGAGAGTTGGTATCTCTTATAGTAAATTTTCTAATTTCATTAGAGCTATATTCTGCTTTAAGCAATGAATTACGTGAGGAGGAAAGCCTCTTCATGCCATAAAGATTGGATATTATAAATAGTGGATATATGCATATCCTAAAGATTTTTAAGCTGAATAGACTATAATTATAAAGTAAATCAGGATAAATCTTATAGAGTAGAATTAGCATATTTATTTCTACTAGCTTGAATTTATTTTTAATTTTTAATTTTTTTTTATATATCTTCATGTTTTAAAGTCAATATTTAATTGAGTGATATATTCCTCTTGCCACTTGAAAGCAGATATCTTTCCAATATAGGCCTTTAATATTTTTTAATATATAACTAACTTCACCGAACATTGCATCAAATTTTAGCTTCGCCATAAAACGCCCAACATAGTAAAGCCTTTGACTAATATAGCTTCTAAGAAATAGCTTATCTATATAAATATACTTTTCTTCGATTTCTTTTCTATTGATTGCATCAAAAAGTTCTTTAACCACTGCATCTATTTCAAAATACTTAATTGCATGCCTTTTTAAAATTTCTGACAAGTCTGCAGTTGCTTCCTTATTTTCTAAGAAATATTTAATTTTTTCGTACATTTCATATTTAGTTGAGAATGAAATATCCTTAAAATACTCTGGAAAATGCTGTTCAATGCCCCTGTAATATTCTGTAAGCGGAAGGGTACCCAACATACAAGCCTCATGAATTCGCCCCTTGTATTGCCTTACCCTTTTGAAAATATTTAAGTCTTTGTTTTCCACTTTTGAAAAATTGATATGAATCCAGCTTTGCTGAATTATCATGTCTTTTTCTTCGGGAGATAGCTCTCCATTTTTTGATTGATATCCTGCTACATAAAGATTCAAATTCTTAGAATTTAAAAAATTTAAATACTCCTCTCTATCTCCCCTCTTCACACTACCCACAAATGATACATCAAATTTTTTCTCAATATTTGTGTAGTGTCTGTAATTTTTCGAAAGTCCGAATTTTTCATAGGTCATTGAACCGTACAATTGAAAAAGTGCGCCAGCACCTTGATTTGATACCCAGCAAATGTCTGCTGCTTGTGCATAGTATCTATCGTGACTCTCAAACATATGCTCAGGATCAGGAAATAAAATAATAACTTTTACATTATATTTATTAGATACGTTGGCTAAAAAAATTGGATCTAGTACTCTTGCATTACCTAGATTAATAATTATAAGATTTACTTTATTTTCATTTATTTTGCGAGAAATTTCATTTTCAAATTTTGATTTACCTAAACGAAAATATTGAATCTTGTAGTCAATTAGATCCAAGAAATCTGAATGTTTTTTTAGACCCTCTATGACCTCACCAGTATGGCTGTCTAAAATTAAATGCTCACTGATGAAAAGTACGCGCACTTTTCTTAATTCTCTCTAGTTTTCTAAATGCATCGCTTTAGGTAACCCCCAGGGGCAACTGAAATTAATAACTTTCCATCAATATCATAATCAATTGAAAAATTATTATTTTCTCTTATGTACTTATTTACTGCAGTCTTTGGATTATTCCCAACCGCCCATGGCCTATCAGGATACATTCCAGCAGGCAAATCTTCGATAATTGTATCGAACACCACACAATAACTATCGACGCTAGTTAGTGGTGCATATAGCCTTAACTCTTTCAACACATGAGTCTCTGTATGATTACTATCCAGGCAAACTAAAACTGTTTTATATTTAGAGGCAATCTCTTTTACTTTTTCAAATACATTTAAATCTATACTTGACCCCTCAATCATCATTATTTTTCCTGCAAGAGGATGCTGCTTTATCTTTTGTTTGTTATGTTCGCGAATATCAATATCAATTCCTAGCACAAGTCTTTTCGGCGCACCCTTTGGATTTTCGCAACATGCGTCTAGTAGCGTTAACATACTTGCACTGAAAATCAATGAACCCCCATGCGCTACACCAGTCTCTATTATCAAATCAGGCTTAACTCTCCAAATTAACTCTTGCATTGCGACAATATCTTGCGGATATTGAATGATTGGTCTCCCCAACCAGGAAAAATTGTAAGAGTACTTTGGCTCCGTAGAGTGCTGCATAAAGCTACTCGCACTATCCTTCAATTTCTTATTCTGTAGATTTGACTTAACTCTTTCTTTAACTTCATCATCAAAATTTTTCATTTTTTGTATCCTTTAAATTCTTTTATATGCATTTTTACCAACCACCCTTTGGGGATCACTTGCTTTTTTAACATTAACGCCAATTCTAATTAGATGTGATTTTTTTACCCTGTCTGCAATTGACATTGCCAAGTCATGTACACTTATTCCTACGCCAGAGCATATATTGATTGCGCCTGTAGAATTTCCAATTGAGGCATCTATAATGTCATTGGCAGCAATTTTTACATCCATATAATCCTTGATTTGCTCGCCTGAACTTAATTCCACAACTTTATTTTCAGCTAAATTATTAATGATATATGGAACCAACCTCTGTTGTTTTTCGCCTTCACCATATAAATAAAATAATCTACACCATAGGAATTTTGTTTGGGTAGATTTTAAAAATTGGGATAGTAAAAAATAAACTGACACTTTGGCAGCTGCATATAGTGTATTAGGTGCCAAAGGACTGCAATTATCTAAATCTTCGTTAGATTCCCTATATTCAAAACATGTCCCGATACCAATAAACTTTTTGATATTTTCATCTGCAGCAGCCTTAGCTATCTTTATAGTACCCAATAAAGAGTCAATATTTTTATATGATGTTAAATAATCTACTGGATTAACATACCAGGCTGAATGAATAACATAATCAACACCTCTTAGTGTATTTCTCCACCAAGCTTCATTTTCTTCGAAAATATCATTAGATTCTACTATGGTAATGTTTAGGCCGCTGAAGGTGGAGGCATCCACCCCTTTTCTCACAACCGCTCTAATTTCAAAGCCCTTAGCGCTTAAAGCTTCGACAATTTGCCTGCCTACAAATCCGCTACTGCCAGTTACTAAAAATAAGTTAGTCATCTATCACCATATTTGGTATGAAGGATACATACTTAAACTTTGTATTATTTGAGATCAAACTGATATTATCTTTAATTTCATCTTTAATATTCCATGCAAAGATTAGAATGTAATCAGGATTATCATTTTTAATTTTAATAGGATCGACAATCGGTATATGGCTGCCAGGGAGATACTTTCCTTGTTTTGATACTGCATTATCGCAAACATACTGGACCAAACTCGAATCTATTTTTGAAAAGTTTAATAGAGTATTGCCCTTCGCTGCAGCACCAAATGCAACAACTTTTTTTCCATTGTCCCTCTGCTGTACTAAAAAATTATTTAATTCTAGTCGCACCTTATCTGCTGCAGGCTGTAAATGGCAGTAAGTTGATAATTTTCTTAAGCCATATTGTGCTTCTTTATCTAAAACTAACTGCACAGAAGACTTTAATTCCCAGGGGGCGTCTTTAAGACACCCGTATACCCTGAGGCTTCCTCCATGAGTATCAATCTCCTCTACACTCCAGACTCTTAAGCCGTGACTTTCAAATATATTACTCACGGTATAGAGTGATAAATAAGAATAATGCTCATGGTAAATTGTATCGAACTGGTTAAACTTTAATAAATTTAATAAATGTGGAAATTCTAATGTAACAACTCCGCTTGGCTTTAATAGTTTTGATAAGCCTTTTGTAAAGTCATTAATGTCTGGTACGTGTGCATAAACATTATTTGCGATAATTAGATCTGCATTTTTTTTCTGTTTAGCTAGATTTTCTGCTAAAACAGACCCAAAAAATTCTTCAATTACATTAATACCTTTTGTTTTTGAAATTTTAGCTGTACTAGCAGTTGGCTCGACCCCATAACAGGGTATTTTTCTTTCTAAGAAGTTCGTGAGCAAGTAGCCATCATTTGAAGCAATTTCAACAACCATTGATTCAATATTTAAATTTAATTCTTGAGTAATTTTCTCGCAATACTCTTTAGCATGCTTAACCCAGCTAGACGAAGTGCTAGATAGATACGCGTATTCGGCATTAAACAACTCATCCGGCAACGTATAGTCCTCAATTTGTACAAGCCAGCACTTATCACAAACTAGCACTCGCAGTGGAATAAGTTGCTCATCTCTGGAAAGATCAGCAGCCACGAGATAAGCGTTAGAGGGGGGGGAATATCCAAGATCTAGTATTTTTGATAATTTCAGATTATTACAATACCTACAATTCATTAGATCCCCTCAAAATTTACATCTAAATAAGGTCTTAACCTATCTTTTTCGGACATTATGCCGATAGGCAATGGCCAAATAATGCCCAATTTTGGATCCGTCGGATTCAAACCACCGTCTTTATTTTCATTATATTTTTCACTATTAAAATAAATCATCTCTACACCATTTTCCAATGACTGAAATCCATGTGCAAAACCTTCAGGTATTAGAATCGACCTACGATTAGATTCAGAAAGTTCATAACCCTCCCAATGTAAAAAAGTTTTTGAATCTTTTCTTATGTCTACAATAACATCAAATATGCTTCCTTTAATACAACACACTATTTTCATCTCGGTGTTCGGTCTATGCTGGAAATGCATACCTCTAATTGTTTTAGCATTTGAAGTGCTACTAAAATTTACTTGACTTACTGGACTCTTCCAACCATGCTTATCCATATCATCTGAGCAAAATAGCCTCGAGAAATCGCCCCTCAAGTCATTATAATTGTTTCGCTCAATGATCCTTATGCCCTTTAATTTAGATTTAACCATTTATAAATTTAGTATTTAAAGAATTCAGAATTTTTAGGAGAAAACTGTTTCAACACCTCTAAGGCCCATAATCTTAGGCCTCCATTTGCACTATTCTTTGGTTTACTTTCTAAAGACCACTCGCCAAGTGGCACTGAAAATCCAGTCTTTTTCTTTCCTAGAATCTCAAAAGGAAGAATTCCTTCGTATTCCTTTCGCAAAATACCTTTATTAGCTTGAGCAATATTCCTTGGAAATCCAATCAAGCTTTTTGCAAAATTAATATCTACAAATGGTGTTCTTATTTCTAATGAATTTGCCATACCCGCCCAATCTGCATCCCTAAGAAGTTGATTTCGCATATACCAAGTTATCTCTAGAGCAGTTGTTTTTAAAGTAGTACTTTTCAGACCAGAAACTGTATCCTCGAGCCTATCTATCAAATCAAGACTTCTAAGACCCTCCTCCAGGAAGTCCTTATCCAATAATTCATAAAGCTCCCAAGGCATAAATAGCCCACGTTTCAACAAGTAAGCGCCTGACCAACTGCCGCAATACTCAAGAAGACTTGCATATTTTGGCGAATATGCACTTGGAATAATTTTTTTTATTATGCTGCTTTTATTTATAAACCAGTTCAACTTAGGCATCATGGCTAATTTTGGTAAAGCTGTAAATGACCCATAACCGCCAAACCATTCATCCGCCCCTATTCCCGAAAGAGCAACTTTTATATTCATTTCCTTTGCTATAGAGCTGATGAAATACGTATTAACACCATCAATTGTTGGTTGATCCATGTCTGTAAAAATTTGATTTTTTATTTTTTTAAAATCTATTAAATTTCGGTACTCAATTCTATGATCTAGATTTAAGTAATTTGCAATTTCTTTTGCGAAAGGCGCCTCATCGTACTCGGTCTTTAAAAATTCATTAAATCCTAATGTAACTCCTGTGATTTTCTTTGATTTCATTGCACAAATAGAGGAAATTATTGATGAATCCAAACCGCCGGATAGGAATACACCTAAAGGTGCATCGCTTAATAAGTGAGCTTCCACAGATTCATAAATTATATTTTTTATTGAAGTGTTTTTATCCTCACCTCTTAAAGTTTTTTCGTCATTTAAAAGCTCTCTTAAAGTCCAATATTCAAACATTTGGACCTTGCCAGAATTTATCCTTAAATAACTGCCTGCAGGTAAAGCCCTTATTTTTTTATAAAGGGTGTGAGGCTCAGGAACTGATCCGAGCAATAAAAATCCAACGTACCCAGCTGGGTCAGGAGTTTTATCTACCTCATCACCATAGCAAAGCAGTGACTTTACCTGAGATGAAAATATTAATTTATTACCATCATTGTAATAATATAAGGGTTTAATTCCAAATTGGTCTCTAGCAATAAACAGACTACCGTCTCGGTCATCCCATATTGCAAAAGAGAACATACCCCTTAAATATGAAAGCATGGACATCCCATGCTCAATATAAAGCAATAAGATCACTTCAGTATCAGTGTTTGTGGTAAATATATAGCCTTTAGTTAAGAGGTTTTCTCGCAACTCTTGAAAGTTATAAATCTCACCGTTATATATCAGAGCAAACTTATCATCCTCATACACCATGGGCTGAATTCCATCATCGCTTAAATCGATGATTGCTAGCCTTCTATGAGTAAGGCCAATTTGCTTATTTTTGTGGATCCAGGTTCCATTGGAATCAGGGCCTCGCTGAGCCATTGACATGCCCATGCTTGTCAACCCAGCCTCACTAATATCCTCACTAGTTTTTGAATAGTGAAATATTCCTGCTATGCCGCACACTTTAGACCTTCAATCATTGTGATAGAGCCAAACTTATGATTTATTCCGAATATATTCGTTTGATAAAAAATTCTCATAAGCCAATTTAATTCCTTCCTGTAGAGATACTTTAGGTGCCCAACCTAAAGTAGTTAGCTTACTTGAATTCATTAGCTTCTGCGGAGCACCGTCAGGCTTTTCGGTATCAAAAAGAATTTGCCCCTCATATCCAACTGTTTCCTTAATAATTTCTGCCAACTCCAAAATAGTCACATCCATCCCACAACCAACGTTAATATGACTTTCCATATCATTTACAGCATTTCGATACAAGGAGTCTTCTAAATTCATTACAAAAATAGAGGCTTCAGCCATATCATCCACGAAAAGAAATTCTCTTCGCACTTTCCCTGTACCCCAAACTACCACTTTATTATTTTTATCTCGCATTGCTTCATGAAAACGCCTAATCATTCCTGGGATAACATGACTATTTTGAGGGTGATAATTATCTCCAGGGCCATATAAGTTAGTCGGCATTACTGATCTATAATCAATTCCATGGCTAGCTGAGTATTGTCGGTTATAGGATTCACATAACTTAATTCCCGCAATTTTAGCTATTGCATAAGGCTCATTGCTAGGCTCTAACTTTCCTGTTAGGAGCGCATTTTCTGACATAGGTTGTGATGCATATTTAGGGTATATGCAACTGGATCCTAGAAATAAAACTTTTTTTGCGCCATGAATAAAGGATTGGTGAATAATATTCGCCTCTATCATAATATTTTGGTAGATGAAATCTGCTGGATAAGTGCTATTGGCAAATATTCCACCAACCTTTGCTGCAGCTATATAAACTTCATCCGGCCGCTCCTTATCAAAAAAATCAGCTACAGCCATCTGATTAACAAGATCTAGCTCTGCCCTTGTCCGAGAGAGGATATTAACTTCACCCGTCTTTTTCAGACCGCGAATAATTGCTGAGCCAACCATACCATTGTGACCAGCTACAAATATCTTTTTAGAGTTGGCGGTATTCATGTTCACTCTCCCCTATGAATAGGAACCTCATATCCATGATGCTGAAGAAATGCATTTTTCTTGGCCGCCTCCATATCACTTAGCATCATCTCAAGAATCATTTCATCAAGTGAAATTTCGGGTACCCATCCAAGCTCGTCTCTTGCTTTAGAAGGATCGCCCAAAAGAGTTTCTACCTCTGCAGGTCGATAGTACTTCTCATCTACTCTCACTACTACATCCCCAATTTTTATGCTGGTAGTCTGATCATCATCCACGGACTGAACGATGCCAATTTCATCCTTTCCGAAGCCTTCAAATCCTAGGCTTACACCTATATTTTTGAAACACTTAGCAATAAAATCACGCACGCTATACTGTTGTCCAGTTGCTATTACAAAGTCCTTGGGCACATCTTGCTGCAACATTAGCCATTGCATGCGAACATAGTCTTTGGCATGCCCCCAATCTCTTAGAGCGTCAATATTTCCCATGTAAAGGCATCTTTCAAGCCCATGAGCAATATTAGAAATTCCTCTAGTAATCTTTCTTGTTACAAAGGTTTCACCTCGCCTTTTTGACTCATGATTGAATAAAATCCCATTGCATGCGTAGATACCATAAGACTCGCGATAGTTAACGGCTATCCAGTAGGCATAAAGTTTTGCTACTGCATACGGACTGCGGGGATAAAAAGGTGTGCTCTCTTTTTGCGGCACCTCTTGAACTAATCCGAATAACTCAGAGGTAGAGGCCTGATAAAAGCGAGTTTTATCTTTCAAATTTAGAATTCTGATTGCTTCCAATATTCGAAGTGCACCAATGCCATCTACATCTGCGGTGTATTCTGGAGACTCAAAAGAAACTGCAACATGACTTTGGGCGCCCAAGTTATATATCTCATCTGGCTGTACTGATTGAATTATTCTTGTTAAGTTACTTCCATCAGTAAGATCGCCATAATGCAATACAAAACTTCTATCATCCATAAAGGGTTCTTGGTATAAATGATCAACTCTCCCCGTATTAAGCAGTGAAGATCGTCTCTTAATCCCATGTACAACATAGCCCTTATCCAATAAAAATTCTGCTAAGTACGAGCCATCTTGCCCTGTAATACCAGTAATTAAAGCGGTTTTTTTGCTACCCAAAATATCTCCGATTTCTTCATGTTACAAAATTAGATACGGCCATAGCGGTCCTCAAACCTAACAATATCATCCTCACCAAGATACCCTCCAGACTGAACCTCAATAATCTCTAAGGGCCCCTCACCAGCATTTTTCAATCGATGAACCTGGCCAACGGGAATATAAGTGCCTTGATTTTCGATTAAGGTTAACTTGGATACGCCATTAAGAATTTCTGCAACACCTTTCACCACTACCCAGTGTTCAGACCTGTGATGATGCATTTGAAGGCTTATGCTTTCTCCAGGTTTAACATTTATTCTTTTTACTTTGAAATTTGAGCCCTCGTCAAGGTTGTCATACCAACCCCAAGGCCTATAAACCTTTCTGTGTAAATTCTTTTCAGGCCTTGAATTCCTCTCAAGTTTTTCTATCAATAACTTAATATCCTGACTCTGATTACGGTCTGCAACTAAAACGCAGTCAGAGGTTTCAATAATCACCAAATCGCTTACCCCAACAGCTCCGACCAGTCTATGACTTGACTTTATAAGGGAATTAGCAACTTTGATTGTGACCGCGTCACCAAACAGAACATTTCCATCGTCATCTTTTTGATTCGTCTGCCAAACTGAATTCCAAGATCCCAAGTCATTCCATCCCGAATCAAGCAGCACCATTTTGACGTTGAATTCTGAATTTTTACAATTCTCGATCACCGCATAATCTATAGACTCAGAGGGTACTTCTAAAAAATTCTCAATACTAGGCCTTATGAAAATATTACCGTCAACATCGTCAACTTCGCGCATATCCCAGGCCTTATGCACGGTACTGTAAATATCTGGCCTAAATTTATTTAACGCATTAAGCCATGTAATAGGGCGCATTAGAAACATTCCACTATTCCAATAAAAATTCCCGGCGTCAATATAAGATTGAGCAGTTTTAAGACTAGGCTTCTCAACAAAATGCTTTACAGCATTTGAGTCAGGTTCAAGCTCTATGTAGCCAAAACCTGTTTCAGGAGACGAAGGCTTTATACCAAAAATTGAAATAAGATTAATATCTAGGCCGTTTATAAACTCCAGCAATGATTTCTCAATTGCATTTTTAAAGCCCAAAACATTCGTCATGATTTGATCTGAAGGTAATACACACAAAACAAAATCATCATTTATTTCAGAACTACTAGCAAAGTTTAAAGCTTCGAGTGCCGCCAAGGATAGCGCTGCGGCAGTATTTTTTGGGGTAGGCTCTAAAATTAATCTTGCTTTAATACTGGGAAATAAAGATAATTGGTCTAATACAAAAAATCGATGTGCCTCATTTGTTATTACTATTACTTCTTGAATTGTTGGATCGATTGCAACAATCCTTTGAATTGTCTCCTGAAATAGAGTAATGCCACTATCATTTAAGCTAAGAAATTGCTTTGGAAACTCAGATCTAGAAAGTGGCCATAGTCGGGAACCTGTGCCACCACACATCACAACTGGGATTAATTTAGTAGTTTTAGCAGGAAGCATTAAGTATATCCATTACACCAATTATTTTTAATAAATTTACATAAGAAAACAGTTAAGACTTCATATTATAGGGTAAGAAAAGTTTGATAAAAAAATTTAAAGTACCTGACACACAAGAGTTCAGCGATAGTTTTATATTTGAAATTTCTTCTGTTTTTAATACAGATGGAGTATTAATTTTAGAAAATTTAATAGATTGTAAAATCTTAAATAAAATTAAATTAAAAATGGAATTTGATTTAAATGATTTTCTATCAGGGAAGAAATGGATTGGAGGAGGATTAATAATTGGTCACATAAATTCAAGGCCCCCGATGGGTGATTATTATATATATAAAGAAGTATTGGCTAATGAAATTTTACATAAAATAACTTCAACTTTATTGAAATCAAAATCTATTAACCTTGATTATAGTGCCAATATAAATTTACCCAACAGTACAAGACAATCATTTCATTCTGACGATGTTGAAAATATATTTGACCTATTAATGATATCAATTCCACTTGGAGATGTGAATATTGAAAACGGAAGTACTGAATTTATACCAAAAACTCATAAACTAAAATTTAATAAAAATCATGCTAAAACATTTTTATCTCTTCATGCAGACACGTTAAATGGTTCGGCTATTATATGGCGACCCTCTACGTGGCATAGAGGTAGCTACAACCCATCCAAAAGTCCTAGAATTATGTTGAATTTAAAGCATACCGCTTTAAATTCAAATACTCATAAAAAAACCCCACCATTAAATTTTAGTGAAAAAACAATAGACAGATATAAAAATCTTAAAGAATATGTTAACTGCGCATCAAAAGAACCCATTGAAGAGGATTCTGTTTTTTCTAAAAACTACTTTAATACAGGACTACTAGGCATTACAAAAGAAATAGTTTATAAATACAAGACAATATTCAATGATAGAAAATAAAATAAAACTTGATATATTCAATATTGGTTTTTTATCGACAATCTATTTTTTTTGCATGTTTATATTACCTGGAATATTGGGCTACTTAAGAATAGGTGGGACTATTATCAATGGTAATATGATTTGGGTAGAACCTAAAGCATTTTTATTTTCTACTTTTTGTATTATAATATTTTCTATTATATTCTTTAAATTTAAGTATAATTTTAAAGAATCAGAAGTTATGTGGGAAAATAATAATGCATGTTTATCTATTTTTGCCCTTATTTTATTAGGAATTAGTATTAAAATTTATAGGCTATTTAATGGATCATATTTATCCTATATGTATGCAAATATTGAATCCCCCATTTTTATATATCAATATTTAATTTCCCTTAATATATTATTTTATATTGCCTTATCAATTTCTTTTATACAATATTATAAATTATTGATAATAAATAATCCTACAAATATTAGATTTTTTAAATACTTGTCATGGTCTCAATTTTACATCTATTTATTGTTAACTATATTTACAAGTGGATCTAAATTTTATATAGCATTTATTATTTTAATACCAACAGTTGCAAGATACTATATATGTAGAGATATCAGTAATTCGAAGATAATTAAAATTATTATAATAATATCTTTAATTTTCCCTATTAAAAATGTACTAAAGGATGTAACTATTGCTCAAAATTATTTTAATATTGATGTTAAGGTTAATACGCAATGGAATGAGAGAGGAATATTAAATTATTTTTTTCATAATCAAAATAATTATTTTTACATTGTTGAGCCAGAAATTCCTCGAAAAAATGATCTAGCTGGGTTTTATTTAGACAATACAATCGGCAGAATTAATCAGTTGCATGTTTTTTCTATCTTAATTGATAAAACTCAAGATAATTTTCTACATGGTAAAACATTTTATAGCTTTCTAAGTACCTTTGGATTCTCATCTGAGTATATACAAAAATTATCCGGAATAGGTGATGGCTCAAATTTTGCTATTACATCCGGTCTATCTGATAATAATTTGACAGGTATTGGAAGTACTAGCTTTGGTGATGCTTATCAAAACTTTGGATTGACTGGCTTAATTTCTTACTCAATAATTCTTGCAGTTTTATTAAAGATATTCTATGTAAGATTTTCGAACCCAATAAATTCTACTAATTTTCTATACTATGTTTATTTAACACCATTAGTAATTCATGCGTATGAACAATCCATATCCTCATCCTTAGCAAATTTTGTTAGACTATCCCTAGTAATTTATTCAATTAATTTTATTTTAAATGCTAAAAGATTATTTAAAATTATCTAACTTGCTTATAAAGTTTGATCTTCTTGTTGCTTTTTTGCTATTTTTAGTGGTTATTAACTATTTTTATAGAGGGATTTACGTAGACTATTCAGATCCCTCAAGTTTCACAAAAGTAAATACTGTGCAAAAGAAGATAGAAATGGATAATATTCTATTGACTTGTACATTAAATTTCTCTATAGATGAATGCTTTAAACTTAAAGCTAATTCACACAAAAAAAAACAAGGCATTTGGATGGGTAATTCTCAGAATTTATCTGTTATTGAAAAACATAATGCTAATAATGATTCTGCAATTAAACACCTATATGACATCATGAATAGCGATACTATGTTAGTAACATCACTATCCCTACCCAATGCAAATCTTCAAGAACAATTTTATATATTGAATGCTATTACTAAAGACTATGAAATTAATTTTTTAATATTAGCTATATTTTTAGATGACACAAGAGAATTTGGTATTAGAGATGAGGTTTTTAAATTCATTAGCAATGACAGTGCATCGCTTGAAAAGCCTTTTAGTCAATTTAAAAATCATAGCAAAAGTGAATCAAAATATAAAAGTAAAATTTCAAGTTATGCTGATGAATATCTACCCTATTGGTCTGAACGTACTAATGCAAAAAATTGGATAAATTATCAGTTGTATTTATTGAGAAATATAATCTTCAATATAGATCCATCTACAAAAAGAAAAATTATTAGATCAAACTATGAGGCTAATTTAGAATATTTGGTTGATATTATTACTATAACTAAAATAAAAAATATTCGACTTGTGCTTTACAATCCGCCACAACCACCAAGTAATAGTTCTTTTTATGATGATATAGAATATTCTACATTTCTTTGTCATCTTAAAAAATTATCCCAAAAAAATAATTTTGAGTTTTATGATTTTACAAACATTATTCCAAAATCAAGCTGGTTAAAAAATCCAAATAAGGAGACCTATTTAGATTATATGCACTTCGATGAAGAGGGCCATAAAATATTAGCCAATGAAATTCATAATATTATTATTAATAATTCTAGTTTAAGATATAAAAATGTTATTCAATAGTATAGACTATCTTTTCTTTCTTTTTATTGTTTTGATATTTCATCAATTTATCAATTCAACATTCAGATTAATTCTATTAATTGCAGCCTCAAATTATTTTTACTATTCTTTTCAACCTCAGTATCTCTATTTAATATATCTTATTGCTCTTCTAGATTTTTTTCTTGCTAAATACATCCTTAAAAATAAAACTTATTCTTTTTATCTTTTACTTTTAAATCTATTTATAAATTTATTTATTCTTTTTTATTTTAAATATATTAATTATATAATTGAAATTCTAAGTTATTTTAATGCTATTATTTTTAATAATAGCGGTGACTATACTAGTATTATGCTACCCCTTGGAATAAGTTTTTATACATTTCAATCTATTAGCTACATAGTTGATGTTTATAGAGGAAAATATCTACCTCAAAATAAATTTCTTCCCTATCTATGTTACATATTTTTCTTTCCGCTACTTATTGCTGGCCCGCTTGTTCGTGCGAATGAACTAATCCCACAATTAGAATTTCTGAAAGGTTCAAACTTTGAAAACTTAGTTAAAGGCTTTAAATTAATAATACTTGGACTATTAATTAAAGTTGTACTGGCTGATAATTTAAGCCCTATTGTTGATGAAATATACAACATGCCAACCTCCTATCTTGGTGCTTTAGATGTCTTAACTATGGCATTTATTTTTGGTTTTCAGATATATTTTGATTTTTCCTCTTACTCAATGATAGCGATCGGTTCAGCCCTCTTATTTGGGATTACTCTACCCCAAAATTTTAATTTCCCCTATTCTTCAAGCAGCCCAAAAGAATTCTGGACACGATGGAATATTACACTGTCAAAGTGGATATTTGAATATATTTATATTCCACTAAAGAATATTAAATTTAGCTTTGGTTTAAATACATTATTATTTTCAATTCTTCCCTTATTTCTTACCTGGTTTATTATGGGTTTATGGCATGGTTCATCTATTAATTTTATTTTATGGGGAATATATCAAGCTTTGTTTATTTTTATATATAGAATAGTGAGCACTTTTTCTTTTTTTAAAAATATCAAGTACATAAATACTTTAGGATGTTTTATAACTTTGCCTACTATTATGCTTTCCTGGATTTTCTTTAGAGCTAGAGATATAAATCAAGCATTCGAAATATATACTTCATTATTCAAAGTTGAAAATTTTTTTCACTTGAGCTTTAAAGAGAATTATTACTTAATAACTCTAATAATTACTATTGGCTATTTTGTAACTTACTTTTGGTATAAATACAAAATAGAAATCTATTTTCCTCGCCTTACTTTTAAAATATTCACAATACTTTTTTATACAATAGCATTAATTCTTGTATTTACTTATTTAGAGCCGATAAATCAATTTATATATTTTCAATTTTAAAAATCTTAATAATTTATTTAGTATTTTATTCATTATGGTTAAGGGCAATAAAATAATTTCCGTTACAAATACTTTGGCATCTATTTTTATTTGTTTTTTATAATCTTTTAATTCGATCCATGTTAATTTGCTATAAATTTCTTTACAGTAGAATCTTTTGATTAATTCATATATTAAGAGATTATTTTTAAATCTAACAAATTTATTTGCTGCATGAACATCAAAAAGTGCCAAATGGTTTGATAGAAGATAAATATTATATTTATAATCTCTGATTGTTTTTATTATCTCATTTTTTGCTTTATAAGAATTAATAATATCATTTGACTCCCTCTGTTCTTGATTGCAAAAGCAATAGGCGCCTCCAGGGGCATAATATGAATCAAAGTTTGTTGTTTTATTTACTATATCTAAGCAATTTATTAAGTCAAGGCCAAGTCCTTTATCGTATACCCCCCAATTATATTCATCTTCATATGTGTGCCTAAAGTTATTAATAATTAAATCTCTTCTAAAGAGACAAAAATAACTAATTAGGAATCTTTTATAAAAATTATTGTTTAAATATTCTCTACTCATTGAATGTCTCCTATAATTATAAAGACTGTAGAGATTAATGTTATTACTTTTATCTTGATTGAATATTTTTACCATACCTGAAACAAAAGAAATATTTGGATACCTACTGATCACTTCAACTTTATTGCTAATAAAATCTTCATCAAGCCAGTCATCACTTCCAAGCAATACAACATAATCACCTGTAGAGTATTCAATTGCCTTTTCAAAGTTTTTAAGTGCACCTATATTAGTTGAATTTTGGTAGCACTTTATCCTCGGATCACTATTTGAAAATTCTTTAATAGTTGAGTACGTATTATCATTACTATTGTTATCAACTACAACTATCTCAATATTTTTATAAATTTGATTTTGGGCTGATTTTATAGCTCTTACTATTAAATGCTCTCTGTTATGTACAGGAATACAGATTGAAATCTTAATCATTGTTTATTTTTACAAGCATTAATTTACCCTCAAAAAACTTATAGATATAGTCGCATTTATATAGAATATTAGGGTTATGGGTTACTATTATTAATGTTTTATTAGATGTGAGATCATATATATTCTCCATGAGCTTTTGGGATGTGAGATTATCTAGTGAACTAGTAGGCTCATCCATTATTATCACCTCAGAATCCCTATATAATGCTCTAGCCACAGCAATTCTTTGTGCTTGACCTCCGCTTATAGACATTCCACCGTCTCCAAGCATCGTATTTAAGCCATCTCTTTTGTCAAATATATTTTTAAGCTCGACTTTTTTTAGAATTTGATCTATTTTTTCTATGTTCTTTTCTCCACCCATGGATATATTTTCTAATATTGTTACATCAGACAAATATACGTTTTGTGGAATATAACTTAAATTTCCGTAAAATCTATCGAATTTTTTTGGATTAAATTTCTCACCGTCGACTGTGATTATACCTTCCGCATAACCCCTTATTCCCATTAATACATCTATTAATGTTGATTTACCGGCGCCACTTTCACCAAGTATCCCTATATTCTTTCCTTTTTCTATTTGAAGGTTAATGTTTTCAAATATTTTTTTTCCTTCAATAATTACAGTCAAATTTTTTATTTCAACAATTGAAAAATTTTTATTTGACTTGATTTTTTCTTCTTTTTTTAAATTTAACTCATTATGAATTAAATCAATTGTACTTTTGTGATAATTGATCTGGTTATAAGCGCCAACTAACCTGTTAACTGATGGCAGAATTCTACTTAATCCAATTGCAATTAAAGAAATAGTTGGAATTATTTCAATAATATTGCCGTTATTAATAACTATTAGGTATGCAAAAACTATTATTATTGCCGTGTATCCTAGAATTTCGAGCAGCGTTCGTGGAATTTGTGAAATAGCAGATGATCCAACATTCGCATTAATATATTTTTGTATATTTTCTCTTACACTTTTAATAAATGATGGTCCATGTGGGCTTACTTTTAAATACTTAAAATTTCTGAAGATATTATTTATATCTTCAAAATATTTTTTGTTAGCACGTTCTCTTATTGACCCCAGTCTAATTATTTTCTTTGTGGTCCAATTTTTTATCAATAAAATTGATATTGATAAAAATATAACTAGAAATGTTGTAGATTGCCAATTACTTGAAATTAAAAAAATACAAAGTATTATTAAAAGTAGTAATTCGCTTAAAAACATTAAACACGATGAGATCACATGTGTGAAATTGTAAGTTTCACTTACTAATACTTTTTGAATATAGCCTAATCCCCTTTTTCCGAAGTCTTCAAAACTTATTTTTAAATAAAGCTCTATTAACTCTGTAGCAAGATATTCATAAATTTTTTCGGAGAATAATGATAATCTTTGAATATAAAGATAATTAAATAATCCTCTTAATAAAAAATATACTATTAATATAAATGCAATAAATACTAAGAATTTTATTTCATTAATATTGTCAAATATTTTATTTAAGAAAATGTATGCTTCTAATTTATTTATTTCATTTATTTTTGTAGCTAAAGTAATGTATCCAACAAATAATCCTACTGCAAAGGCTTCATTTATTGAAATTAATATACTAAAACATGAATTTAAAATTAATTTCTTCTTTTGTTCCTTATTTAAAATTTCAAATATTTTAAGTATTATGGTATATTTTTTATAAGTATTCATGATTATGATAACTACGAAATAGCATAAGTGGAACTAAACTAGTTATTATATGTTGTTACTATAGGAGTTAATATCTTCCCTGCAGAGATCTTCAACATTTTTTCCAGCCAATTGTCCCTTATACCAATTAATAGTTATTTTGACTGCATGATCTGTTCCCCATCTTGGCGTTATACCAATCAGTCTTTTTGAAAGAGAACAGTCAAGCTTAAGAATTCCTGCTTCATGGAGATTCTGGATTGAATTGATGGGATTTAATAAGGTTGTTAATTTTTTATCTAGCAACTTTTCTACAGTATTTGCTATATCAATAACACTTCTTGCCTCGGATATTTCAGGGCCAATATTATATGGCATTGCCAACTCTAAATTATTGTAGGTTTTTTCTGCCATTAAAATATATCCCAACAATGGCTCAAGAACGTGTTGCCAAGGACGTATTGAGCTAGGATTTCTAATCTCAATTAGACTTGCATTTTCATAAGCATTTATTAAATCTGGTATGAGCCTATCTTCAGACCAATCTCCTCCGCCAATAACATTGCCGGCACGGCCCGATGAAAGACTTATTCCACTCGCTTCTAGATAAGATTTTCGATATGAATCAATTACCAGTTCGGCCGCTGCTTTACTGGCGCTATATGGGTCATATCCACCCAAAGTGTCATTTTCTCTATAAGGCCAATCCCATTCATTGTTAGAGTAAACCTTATCAGTTGTAACTATAACAATTGTTTTAGTAAAATCGAATTGACGTATTGATTCAAGTAAATTTGCACAACCAATTATATTGGTTGAGTATGTAAATAGGGGATTTTTATAAGAAGCACGTACCAATGGTTGCGCTGCCAAATGAAACACCACCTCAGGTTTTTCATTTACGACAATTGCATTTAAGCCCTGAAAATCTCTTATATCGTGATAGTGGCTAGTTATCTTATTTTCTAGCTCAAGTAGTCTATACAAATTTTTTGATCCAGTTGGCGGAAGAGAAATGCCTATTACTTTGGCCCCTAGTTGATTCAGCCAGAATGATAACCAAGCTCCTTTAAAACCAGTATGCCCGGTTACAAGAACTTTTTTATTTTTCCAGAAATTGATGTCAGGATTACTCATTAAGACCAAACTTTCCATGGGGCCTTACCTGTATCCCAAAGATCCTCAAGGTAATTCTTATCCCTCAATGTATCCATTGGCTGCCAAAATCCCTGATGTTCATATAACATCAAATTTCCCTTATTGACCAAGGAAGTAAGGGGGGCACCCTCCCATATCGTATTATCGCCCTCTATCAAATCAATGCACTCTGGAGATAGCACAAAGAAACCTCCATTGATTACACCACCATCACCCTGAGGCTTTTCACTAAACCCAATAACCTGATTACCATCTCTCTGAATCACTCCGAATCTTCCAGGTGGATGAACTGCCGTTACCGTCGCCAATTTTCCATGTCCCATATGAAATTCAATCAATTTTGCAATATTTATATTTGATACTCCATCCCCATATGTAAAGCAAAATGGGTCCTCCCCCAAATAACTTGAAACTCTTTTAAGGCGACCACCAGTAAGAGTTTCATCTCCTGTATCTACCAATGTTATTTTCCATGGCTCTGCATATTTTTGATGCACCTGCATAGTATTATTCGCAATGTCGAAAGTAACATCAGACATATGTAAAAAGTAATTTGCAAAGTACTCTTTAATTACATAGCCTTTATAACCGCAGCAAATTACAAAATCGTTGACGCCGTATGAAGAATAAATTTTCATGATATGCCAAAGAATAGGCTTTCCGCCTATTTCAATCATTGGTTTTGGTTTGAGATGCGTTTCTTCAGAAATTCGTGTTCCTAAACCACCGGCTAAGATTACAGCTTTCATAATAAAATCCAATTATTAATTTTTATCATAAACTTGTCTTATTAAAAATTCTTTTAACCTGTCTCCATAACTATTCCAAGTCATAGATTCTGTAGAAATTTGTTTTGCAGCTATAGACATTTTTATCAATAAATCTTGATCATTGTAAAGCGTCATGATTTTCTGCTTAAGCGAGCCTATGTCTGCATTAGGTACAACATAACCATTTACACCTTCGATAACAATATCTTTTGCCCCAACATTATCAGTAACTATCACAGGCAAACCACAAGCTAATGCCTGAGTCACAACCATCCCAAACCCGTCTGCAATTGAAGGCAATACAAAAATAGCTCCATCTGAATATACTTGTGGTAAATCAGACTGGGGGTAAGCCCCCAAAAACTTCACATTCTTAGAAATGTAGATTTTTATTTTCTCAAAATATTCTTTATCAGAGATTCTACCAATAATTAATAATTCAGAATTATAAAGATTCAATTCACTAAAGGCTTGCATAAGGTAATGCAAGCCTTTTCTTGGAGTGATTGAACCACAAAAAATAACTTTAAATATATTTTTTTGAGTGTTTTTTAATGGCTTAAATTTTGAAATATCTACACCGCAAGAATTTACGAATATTTTTTCAGCTGAAACGCCCTTAATAATGAGAGAATGTTTAGCCTTTTCACTCAAAACCATAACCCAATCAGCCAACATAAACTCACAATTTTCTCTATCAACAATCCACTTGGGTGCAGTGCGACCATGAAATTTAAGGCCTAGTTTTTTTAACTCTGCTTGCATTAATTCATTTTCACATTCGAGATGTAAGCTACCATGATCAACTATCGTTTTTATTCCTACTGATTTTGAATACTTAATCGCTTCTAAGCTGTAGGAAGAGAGGCCAATAAAAACATCTATATCTTTTGGGATAGATCGTGCCAACCGCCTACCAAAGCTTTCATGGCAAAATCTTGTAAGATTATTCTGCAAGAATAATGGAAGAGAATTAATAATCCTCATCAAAATACCATTTGCCAAAAGGGTTTTTACTTTTACATCAGGAATTTGCCAGTTACGCGTGTATTTTTTTGGATAAGCTTGTATAAGCAGGAATAGTAATCCCGTGCGATACAACTGGAATGCTTGGTCATAGATCCAAAAGCGACTCAAACAGGATGTTACGACTTTTATCTTAACCATCTCTCAAAATTTTTATTAACCTTCATCAGCTCAATAATAGACTCCCATTCACCCACATGAAATGCTGCCTGCTCTATAACCCATGCGTACGTAAACGGGATAAAATCGCGGTATCCGTTGATTGAGAATTTTAAAACAGGCGCAATTATGAATATTAACGGCAAAAAAGTTACCAAAAGAATTAAATTTTTAATTATCCTTAAACTAGCCCATAAAGTAATTTTTACTAAACTCCATTTTTCCAAAAAAAATCTTACCTGAGGGCATCCTTTTCCCCTTCCCTTCCTAATACTCCAGTATTCTTTTAGGCTTGATGGAGCTATATGTTTTACAACTATGCTGAAGTCAATTTTTTTCTTAGCTCCATTTTTTTTTAGATTAGATCCAAAAAATCCATCCTCTCCTGCGCATATCGCAATAGGAAAACCAGTGGGGAAAAGACCAGCCTGGATAGCACGACTTCGAAGACAAGAGAAACCTTCCGTCCACTCCATCCATTGAGGCTCAGCCATCCCCTCGACCGATTGAGCAACTGAATCTACATAGCGCGCAAAAAGATCTTCAATATTTAGAACTTTCGCCTTTACAAGAACATAGTCAAAACCTGATTTATAGTGTACTGAAACTTTATTTAAAAAATCTCTAGGCAATCTAACATCAGCATTTAAAATTACCAATACGTCACCGCTTGACGCTAAAATACCAATGTTCCTTGCGCCACATCTTCCCTCGCGCACTTTTGGTTTAATTAAGTTAATCTTGGAGTTATTAAAACTCCTAACAACTTCAGCAGTATTATCTGTTGAGTCATCTACGATAATAATTTCATAATGACTGTATTCTAGATCCAGCAATGCATGAATAGTACCTGCAATATCTTCAGATTCATTATATGTTGGTATCACTATGCTAAATTTCATACTTGGACCTATAAATATAATTAATAGCTTTATTGATGCCTAATACATCTTCATCATACCCCCATTGATTAATAGCTCCAATACTTTTCACGCCAAATGATTCAGCGCTACAAGGCTGCAATAAAAGTAAATCCAAATATGAGGCAAGTTGATGATAGTTACCGGTCTCAAAAATAAATCCATTACTACCATGCTTTACTAAATCTGGGCCGCACCCCACTTGATCACTTACGATAATTGGAATCCCTGCATTCATAGCCTCATTTACTATAAGGCCCCATGGCTCATCCTCAGAAGGCAAGACAAATACATCGCATAATCCAAAATATTTTGGCAATTCAGTCTGATTTTTAAAACCTAGATATCGAATAAGTTCAGAACAAGAATGCTTTCTTGATAGTAACTCCAATTGTTCTCTACTCTCTCCATCGCCTACGAATAATAAGTAAGGCATGCTTTGAAATTCACATTTATCGCTTAACAAAAAGTATGCTTGTAATAAGTCAATGGCTCTTTTTCGAGCAATCATCTTACTTGCAAAAAGAATAACCTTCCTATTTGAGTCAAGAACATGCTCGTGCCTTAATTTCTCTTTTGAATCTTCAGGTAGCTTAGATGCATGCTGAAAGAATTTATTATCTACCACATAAGGAACCATAAATATAATGTCGTCTTTAATGCCGTAACTTTTATAGTAATCTCTATTTAAGGTTCCAATTGCTAAAAAACAATTAACCATGCGAAACAAGATTCTTAGAAAGATTCTTTTTATGACTCCTTTTAAGCCCTTAGAAATTGTGATTTTTAAATTTGACTCCCCTCTAATAAAAACTTTAATGCCAAGTATCCGAGCAATAAATATTGCATATATTTGAAACCATGATCCCCAGCCATGAATCCATAAAATATCAATTTTTCTTTTAAAAAGAATGCTAAGAAGGCCAAAATTTATTGGCCTAAAGAAGGTAAATTTATGACTAGACCCAATTGACCTTAGAAATACGTAATTGTATCCGTCGAGCATGGGAGTATCCCACTTCATCGATAAGCCAAACTCTTTATCAAAAAATTGGCCCGTCGATATATCGCTGCGAAATATTACCGTTAAATCAATAGACTCTTGATTTGAAATAATTTTAAGTAGTGGTGCTTGATACTGAATTGGATGACTAACTAAATATGCTAACTTAGTTAATTTTTTTTTATCATAATAGTTCATGTTTTTAGATTATCTTTGAATATTTGCAATTTTTCTAATTTCGGTCCATACATCTTCTACTCCAATTTCAGTAAGGCAGAGATTATTTTGATTGCAATTTTCTCTGAAGCATGGTGAGCATAAGGTTTCTACCCTTAAAAATTTGCTTCCATCATGGGATGGAGTCCACTTAATTGGAAAATCTCTTGCCGAAAATATTGCCACTAAGGGTGTCTTAACCATTGACGCTAAATGCATGGGCCCAGAATCATTTGTGACCAATAAAGTGGCATCTCGCAATATGCCCACAGATTCAAGGATACTAACTTTGCCGCATAGGTTAATGCATAACTCGGCATTAATTACTTTTCTTATTTCTTCACCAAGATGTGAATCTTGCGGCCCGCCAATTATTAAAATAGCCCCGCCATCTTCAGCCCATTTATTTGCTATGCTAGCAAATCTGTCCATGGGCCACCTATTCGTGGATCGGTTTGCGCCTGGAGCAATTACCATGACTTTTTTTAATTTTTTCCAAAGAGGTTTTAAGGAAACGTTTTCGACCATAGGGCCTAATTCAATCCCATACTCCTGCCCCTCTTTTTTGATCTCTAAGGGCGCAAGCATTTCTATAAGTACATCTACTTCACGTTTAAATTTAAAATGTTTTAGCTGATGACGACGGAAATACTTGATAGTATTTACCCTAAAGCCAAAGCCATGCCTACTTCTAGCCAACTTTGCAAATAGCATGTTTCTCAACTCGACCAGAAAATTTGTCAAGTCTTGAGGCAATGCTATCCAAAGATCAATTTTATAATCCCTTAACCTACTAATTAAAGCAATAATTTCATTTGGATTTTTTATCGACAAAGTTTCATAAATTTCGATATGATTTATCCAAGATAATCCTCGGATTAAATCCACCATAGGAGAAGATCTTCCTTTGCCGGCACTAGTCAGCAAGACTAATCTACATTGAGGCCACTTTTTGTGCAGCATATACAAGGCTGGAATTGCGCACACCATATCTCCAATCTGACCTACCCTGTGAATACATATTGTAGATGGGGATTTTTGGAGTTGTGACCAAAAAAGACTACAAAGAATGCTTAGAATTTTGTTTTGCAAAGCCAATAGAATGGAGATCTGCAAGACTATAAATTTACTCAAATGTAAACTGAGTCTATCTTTAAAGTTCATTTTTATTAATTTATTTTCTGATGATCATTCAATTAACTTATAACTGAGCGATAATACTCTATCCCTTTATTTTAATCCCCAATATTCAACGGCATTTTTTTCCGAAAATCTCCTAAGCAATAATATGATAAGTAACAGTTTATCTAGATCATGTGTATTTTCTGCGTGTGGCCTGATAGCAATTTGGCCAATTCCAGGAACAATTGCATTACGTTATTTTTTGTTAGTTTTTGGATTCATTGTTGGACTCATGTATCTCTGGAGATCGCGTAGGCTTCTTTTGCATTCAAATGCTTGGAATCTATACTTTCTTCTTATTTTCTTTGTATGGCTCATAGTTCATCTCTTCTTTTTCTCTACGGAACGAAACTATCAATTACAGGAGCTGCTGGGAGTTTGGTCAAGAGCATTCTTATCTATTCCGATAGGGGTTTCTTTTGGCCTAATTTTAGCAACACATTCAACATCTATTACTAGAATTCCAGATGTCATTAATAATGTGTCTGAAAGTATAGTTTTGGTTATTCTATTTTTATTGGCCCTGAATTTTACAAATTTTGTTTTTTTTATTACCTACATTTTTGAGGCAATAAAGTTAAATCAAATATATATTAGCGAGTTTTATAGATTTAGTTACCATGCTAAAACTCCTTTTGTGGTTTATTGCGCCTTATCTATACCTCTCTCATTGATTTTAGTGCATCAATCGCTTGTAGGTCGCCTTCAGAAGTTTTGGATGCCATTGAGCATCATAAGCATTTGTCTTAGTTTATTTTCAATTTATTTTGCAAATACAAAAAATGGTTTTTTCATATTTGCTCTATGTATTTTCCAATTTTTTTACTTAATTTTAATTAGTAAATCTAGTTATAAATATTTGAGCTTAAAAAGAAATATGTTTGCAATAACAATAATTATTTCTAGCTTTATTGCTATGACATATTTTCACATTATGCATAATCCCTCCCTGACCAAAGTTTTTGAAGAAATCAAAATAGGTACAGACATACAAAAATTTGAATATTGGAAAGATCGCATTAAATTTCCACATCCAACGTTTGAAGATGGTTCAGAAGTTAATGGCAGTGCTTATGAGAGATCTGCATGGTTTACTGCCGGCATACACTTAATCCCAAAATATCCTCAGGGGTATGGATTATTGACGCACTCATTTGGGCGACTAGCTAAAAAAGAGTGGTCCGACTTTAATCACCCAATAATTGGAAAAACCTACTTAGCTACTCATAGTGGATGGATGGATATGGCGTTGGGAGTAGGTATAGTTGGCATTACTTTTCTTTGGATTCCACTGGGCATAGCTTGGTGGCGCTCTCTAATGGGTGATGATCTCATTAGTAAATATGTTTCAAGGTCTATTCCAATAATATTTATTACCTATTTGACCGCAGAGGTAGCAGGGGCACACTTTTCAGAGCTATTGATATTTATGATCGCTTTTTATACCGGTTTCACACACATGCCAGCGAAAACTCATTTTTAAGTAATAAAAATAAGTTTATCTACTACCAATAGCTAGATTCACTAGCTTAAAATTCAAAATTTTAAGCTAGTGAATCCGTATCTAGTAGATTATTTAAATACTTTTTAAATCTTTTTTTTCCAAAAAATTTTATTCCAAGTATGCGAACAATATTAATAAAGTAATTTGAAAAGTTGTTATTACTTTTTGAATTTGGTGGCTCTGCTGGTCTTTTGCAGTTAATTAATGCGCAAGAAATATAAATTTTAAACCCAGCCTCTCTTATAGCTTGATGAAATGGAACATGCTCGCATATCTCAACGCCATTTTCATTTCCAGCATAATTCCCAACTACAAAAGCTTCTTTTTTGTATATTGCAAAACCCCCAAAAGCAGAATCGACTTCGATAAGATGATTCCCAGATTTCAGTTGAACTTGTTTCGCCCATACAGCTAAATTAACGGATTGCTCATGCCCAAACAAAGGCTCTAAGTGCTCTTGCTGGACCTGACAATTGACTGGTGACCAATATTTATGACGCAAGGCATAGATATCATAATAAAAGTCTAATTGATTTGCAGTGACAACATCCCATTTTTGTTCAGTAGCCCAACAATTTTTAATTTTTTCGGCACTTAACAAATCATTTAGCCCATCCAAATCTGCCATTATGACAAAATTAATGTCTGTAAATTTAGATTCTGACCGAACGGCCTCAACAATTTTATTTCTACAATATGCTATTCGATCCACTCGCCTAGGCATTGCTTTTTCAAGAGTGCCGAGGGCGATAAATTTAAACCCATCAATCATGCTCTCTAATTGGGTTAGCTTGCTAACAGTTGTATCTGTTGAATCGCTCTCGACAATCAAAAATTTAATTGATTTAAAATTTTTGCAAGCATTTCTGAGTTGATAAACTTCATTTTCTATAGTTGCAGCAACATTTCTTCCGGTGCCTGCAATTAAAAGATTAGACTCTTCAATAGAAATCATAGGCAACAGGGATTGGTCTGAGTCTAATAACATACTGAGATCATAACGGAATTTACCTAATGCCGTTTTTGCACAATCCAGCAGTCTACTATCGCCACTTTTCTTTATTCTTAATTAGATATATTTTGTTGACACCCAAACTTGAAAAAATAAGTTATAACCATTTATCCGAAAATTTATTAAATTAAGACAATCGAGCATTCGTTGGTCCTCTATATGCAATCGCCGGATAAGCGAATGCTTTGTATATGGCAGATATCAGATCTAGGATATTAATTAGCAATATTACTATATTGTTGCTAATTAATATATTGATTAGGGTGCTGTGTTGAATGTAATTGATTCATAGGGGATTAGTCGCTATGATTTGTATACACTTTCAGGGCGATATTTGAGGTGAATAAGATCAGGATGGCTGGACTTCAAAAGATTCTCTCGCGCTATTTATCCACAAGAATAAATCATGCCAAATCGGGAAATAAAAAAGCCACTCGATTTCTGAGTGGCTTTTTTTGCTAGGCAATTAATTGGACTCAAAGCTAGCAGCCCTTGTGATGCTAAAAACCTTAGCTAATTTTTCGCTATTAAGCCTTCTTGGCCCAAGCACTGCAATGGCCCTTAGCAGCAACTTGCTTACCAGCAAATAAAGAGCAGCCGCCCGCAGCAGAGTCTGCTTTGCCTTGGTAGAGAGCGCAATTATTACAATACTTGCCAGCGACTTTAGAAACTGCAACATACTGCAAAGCCTTGGCTTGTGGATCCGTTTCTGCAACCATTACCTGAGCTTGAACCTTACCGTTCAATGCCAAGGTGCAAGCACCAGCAGCAGACAAAATCATAAATTGGCGACGACTATTTTTCATGGGTTCTCCAAAAAGTAAAACATTCAGCGATAGGAATCTATAAAACTGAGGTGATCATAGCGGAGATACATTGAGCTTGCAGGAGAGCACGCAACCTGCTGATTTATATACGAATATAGATGAGAATTGTTCTCACCAAATAAATGGGCTGCGAGCGAGATTTGTGCCAGCCTTTAAGGTTCGTGCACCCCTCCCATTGGCGGATATGCGCGCCAGAACCCGCCTCTGGAGATTCTTCTCTACTCTTTGAAGTCTTTACGAAAACTAGCAACATTATTTTTACTGGGGTCTACATTCTTATCAGGAATAGATGCTCAAACCACATGCATGAATGTCAACAAGATTGGAACCCAAGGGCGAATGGAAGTGCGCTCTAGACTACTTTCGATCAATGAGTGCTAAAAATTCTCGTCGTAGATTGGAGTCTTTTAGGAAAGCCCCGCGCATCACGCTATTAATCATCTTCGAGTCACGATCTTTCACGCCCCGCCATTGCATACAAAAGTGATCTGCCTCCATCACAATCGCAACACCAACTGGCTTAATCTTTTTCTCAAGCATATCTGCTAACTCAACAACCGCCTCCTCCTGAATTTGAGGTCTGCCCATCACCCATTCCGTTAAACGAGAATATTTAGACAAACCAATCAAGGCAGACTCTTTACTCGGTAGGACCCCAATCCAGATCCGCCCCATGATCGGACACAGATGATGAGAGCAAGCACTGCGAACGGTAATGGGGCCAATAATCATGAGCTCGTTGAGGCGACTCACATTGGGAAATTTTGTGAGCGTGGGCTGATCAACATAGCGGCCATTAAAGACCTCCTGCACATACATCTTGGCAACACGACGACTCGTGTTTCTGGTGTTGTGATCATTTTCTGTATCAATGACTAGACTCTCTAATACGGCCTGCATCTTTTCAGAAACTTCCTCAACCAAACCCTCTAGTTCACCGGGCTTAATAAAGGCAGCAATATTGTCATTAGCATGAAAGCGTGCTTTTTGCGCTTCGATACGCCGACGAATGACAACGGAAAGAGGTAAACCAACATCCTCTGATTTATTGCTAGTTTTCTTCACGACCGAGCTACTGGGCTTAGCTTTTTTTATGGCTACCTTAGTCGATACTGTATGTGGTATTTTTTTAGCGGTCATAGTTATAGTTATTTAAATTAGATTTGACAAAAAATGGCAATAACGCAAATAAGGCCGATCAACCAAACAATTGATCTGGTCGTTGACCAATTTGCGATATAACAAATCAAAAAAGCAATGCGTGCAATTACAAAACCGATTGCTAAGAAATCAATTCTGGATTGTGGGGCATTGGCAATACTGGCGATGATGACTGCTGCAAAAAAGAGTGGCAAGGATTCAAACAGGTTTGCTTGAGCTGCATTGGCTCTTGCCCTAAAACCTGTTTGCTGAGCCAGCCATTGTCTGGGCATACTGTTGTCATATTGCTCAAAGCCCTTCTTTGCAATACCAGCTGCAACGTAAGGAAATAATCCCATAAATAAGACACAAGCGTAAGCAATCGTCATTGATATTCCTTTACTTTGCTGTTTTCTTTGAGCCAATACGACTTTCAGTGCCGTTCAACAAATTCTGAATATTGCTACGGTGGCGCCAGATCAGCAGTAGGCAGACCATCAAGAGTGAAATACCCATGGGCTGGAAACCAAACAAAAATACAAAGTAGATTGGTCCAAATACAGCCGCTGCTAAAGCTGCTAAGGAGGAGTAGCGCAAGAATACAGCCACAATAATCCAAGTACTCAAGGTGGCTGCCCCAAGAATGGCATTAACACCGAACAAGATACCGCAAGCAGTAGCTACGCCTTTGCCACCTTTAAAGCCATGGAAGATTGGGAATAGATGTCCCAAAAAAACCGCCAGTACTACACCACATAAAACCCATGAGCTAAGCGTTGAGGTGAGTGACTGGTCTCCTAATAACACTCGAGCAAGCATGACAGCAAAATAGCCTTTAAGCGCATCACCTAAAAAAGTGAGGGCTGCTGCCAATTTATTACCTGTCCGTAATACATTAGTTGCACCTGGATTCCCAGAACCATAAGAATGTGGATCTGGTAGTCGCATTAATTTACTCACTACTACCGCAAATGAAATAGAACCAATCAGGTAAGCAAGCGGAATCAGCAAAAGATCTAAGGTTAAAGTCATACCGCCATCTTAAACACTTTTACCGTTTCTGATCATGCACCCCGGGGGTGATGCTGCTGATGGATAGATTTGAGACGTTCCCTAGCCACGTGGGTATAAATCTGTGTAGTCGAGATGTCAGCATGACCTAAGAGGAGCTGGACTACCCGTAGATCAGCTCCATGATTGAGCAGGTGAGTTGCAAAGGCGTGTCGCAGTGTATGTGGGGAGAGAGCGACTGGAATATTGGCTACGGTTGCATAACGCTTAATCAGAGCCCAAAACGCCTGCCTTGTCAGACCGACTCCAGTATGACGCCCTACAAAGACTGCATCTGTGGTTTTACCTTCTAGTAGTGGTGTACGGGCCTCAGACAAATACCGCCTCAACCATTGTCCTGCTTCACCACCAAATGGGACTAACCGTTCTTTACCACCCTTACCGTTAACAACACGAACAACACCTTCATTTAATCCTAAGGCAACCGTTTTTAGTGAAACGATTTCTGAGACGCGCAAGCCGCTCGCATACATGAGTTCTAACATCGTACGATCACGCAAACCCAAGGGAGTTTCAATATCAGGGGCATTGAGCAAAGCGGTGACCTGTTCTTCGCTTAAAGTCTTCGGAAAGCGTATGGCTTGCTTAGCGGCCCGCAATCCAATGCATGGATCACTTTTAATTAAATTGATCCGCAAGGCATGACGGTAAAAACGCTTGAACACGGTAAGTCGTCGATTAGCAGAAGTTGCTTTGTCTGCACGACGATGAGCGATGTAGGCGGTAAGATCTTTTTCCCGCACGGAATACAGATCTACTCCAGACTCTTTGTAGAGCCACTGAGCCAAAAGCAATAGATCCCTACGATAGGCTGACAAGCTATTTTTTGCTAAGCCATCCTCTAGCCAGCAAGCATCGCAAAAGCGTTCAATCGCTTCTTCGCTCGCTGGCGCCATCTCTGAAGAATCATTAGTCACGGAAATTATTAAAGCCTAATGGAGCTTCGGTAACTTCTTTTTTTAGCAAAGCCATCGTTGCCTGAAGGTCATCGCGCTTGGCGCCAGTCACACGTACAGCATCACCTTGAATACTCGCTTGTACTTTCAACTTGCTATCTTTGATGATACGCACGACTTTTTTAGCAAGCTCTGAAGTGATGCCTTTTTGAATCTTCATGGTTTGCTTGCGCTTATCGCTACCAATAGTCTCTTTTTTATCATCTTTCAGATAACGCACATCTACATTGCGCTTAGCCATCTTGCCAAAGAGCACATCCCGCACTTGACCTAATTTAAAGTCATCATCACCAAATAAGATGAGAGTTTCATCTTTTTGCTCTACGCGACTATCAGAACCCTTAAAGTCAAAGCGATTGCTAATCTCTTTATTGGATTGCTCAATCGCATTTTTAAGCTCAACCATGTCTGGTTCGCAAACAACGTCAAATGTAGGCATTTTTTACTCCCTATTTATTTAAATACGTATTATCTATAGTTATCTCAATTGCTATCTTGCAATTATCTGCGTGCTTTGCAGACATTCGAATAAGATTGTGGCATGAACTCTGAGCCAAATACATCCTCAACCCCAAAATCGAGCCCAAATCTGGGCCTCAAGGATCGCAATACCTTTGGATTTGATGCCAGCGCTGAATTAGCTTATGAAATCACTACTCCAGATCAAATTCCTGGGGTAATGCAGCAAATTCGGGAGCAGAAATTACCTTGGCGCGTACTAGGCGGTGGCAGCAATGTCATTTTGCCCAAGGTTTTGTCTGGCGCAACCTTGTTGATGAATATCGCCGGCCAAGAGATCATTTTTTCTGATGCCGCTTCATCCTTGATAGCTGTTGGTAGTGGGGTGAATTGGCATAACTTCGTAGCCTGGACTTTAGAGAATGAATTTCCTGGCCTCGAAAACCTAGCCCTCATTCCGGGGACCGTAGGTGCCGCACCCATTCAGAATATCGGCGCTTATGGCGTTGAGATTGGTGAGTACATTCATACGGTAGAGGCCTTCGACACTCAAAGCCAGGCCTTTGTCACCCTAAGTAAAGAGGAATGCCGTTTTGCTTACCGTGATAGCTACTTTAAGCAAAATCCCCAACGCTTTATCGTGACTAAGGTCACTTTTAGAATCCCTAAGCAATGGCGTCCTAGAGTTCATTTCACAGATTTAGCAAAGCAGTTTTCAGATAAATCCGATCCAAGCGCCGAAGAAATCTTTTTAGCAGTTTGCAAGATTCGCACACACAAACTACCTGATCCCAAATTGATTGGTAATGCAGGTAGCTTCTTTCAGAACCCGATCGTTCTGAGTGAACAATACGAGAATCTTCTTCACCAATATCCAGGGCTTGTTTCATACCCTGACGCTACAGGTAAGCGCAAGCTAGCGGCTGGCTGGTTAATTGATCAATGCGGCTTTAAGGGTCAGCGCATAGGCAATGTTGGGGTTTATGAGAATCAAGCACTTGTCTTAGTGAACTACGGCAACGGTACAGCCCAAGATATTTTGAGTCTAGCCAAATGCATTCAAGACAAGGTAAAAAAAGAGTTTGGCGTGAGTCTGGAGATTGAGCCAAATATTCTTTAGTTTTTAATTCCTTATAAGCCTAAAGGGCTAATTTACTTCTAGATAAATTATTGCAAATTGCAATATAATACTCACATGAGAGTAATTACTAATCGCCGTCTATTAGATTTTGCAATCTCCTACAAAGATGCTTTTGAACCCCTTCAGTCCTGGAGAAAGCTCATGGAATTCGGATCTTATAAAAACTCTGCTGAAGTTAAGCAAGTGTTCAGATCCGCTGATAAGGTAGGTAATTTATTTGTATTTAATATTTGCGGTAATAAATATCGACTAATCACTTATTTACAGTTTGAAAGACAACTTTGTTATATCAAGGCTGTTTTAACTCATAAAGAATATGATAAAGATGGGTGGAAAAAATGAACTTAAATGACCTCAAAAAAGCCTGGGAAAACCTATCGAAGACGGTTGATCTCAGCCCTATTCGCACCGAAAAGCAATATAAAAAAATGGTGCAATTAGCAGACATGTTGTCCGATGTGGTTGCATCTTCAAAAAAACATACTTTACTTGACCTATTTGAGTTGGTAAGTGAGTTAATTCGCACTTATGAATATGAGCATTTTCCAGCCCATGATACAAAGCCTGAAGCATTATTAGCCTTCTTAATGGAAGAACACCAACTAAAACAATCTGATCTACCAGAGGTTGGCAATCAAAGCGTAATCTCACAAATCTTATCTGGAGCGCGTCAGTTGAACGTAAGGCAAATTAATGCCCTAGCCAAAAGATTTAAAGTACCAGCTGGGGTGTTTTTTGAACGGGCCTGAAAGAATCAATTTCCTACTTTTGATATCTCAATTTCGATCTGACCCTCTGCTAAACGGACTTGATAGCTAGCATGAATAGATAGCTCCTTAGGGTTGCGAACCGCCTCAAGTATTTCATTTTCTTCCTTAAGGATTACAGCATAACCCCGCTCTAGAGTTCTCTGGGGATTGAGCATCTCTAGCTGAGATTGATAGTGCACTTGATTTCGCTTCCAGTTATCCATGCGAACAGCCCAGGCTTGATTGAGGCGCTGCTGCCAGCTGGTAATTTGTTCTCGCATACGATCTGGATTTGGTAGTGCATGACTTAATCTTAAAGCTAACTGATCTAGAGTTTGCGCCTCACGCTCGATACGTTGGTTAATTCGTTGTAGCAATGCATACATGATGGCGTCAAGCTCCTGCAGCATTTGATCTCTGCGTGGGGCTGCCATCTCAGCAGCCCCAGTTGGAGTTGGCGCACGTAGATCGGCAACAAAGTCTACAATCGTGAAATCAGTTTCATGACCAACCCCGCTCACTACAGGGATAGTTGAGTTTGCAATCACATAGGCTAATTGCTCATCATTAAATGCCCATAAGTCTTCAATACTACCGCCGCCACGAACTAACAAGATCACCTCAACAGCCTGTTCTTTTTCTGCGGCATTGAGTGCAGCAATAATTCCTGCAGGTGCATCAGGTCCCTGTACTAGCGTTGGATAAATCACAATCGGAATGTGTGTAGCACGTCTTGCTAATGTACTTAGAACATCCTTTAATGCTGCCGCTTGCGGTGAGGTGATGATGCCAATTGAACGGGGATGCGTTGGAATATCGCGCTTACGATCTTCATCAAATAAACCTTCTTTTGCGAGTTTAGCTTTGAGCTTTAGGAAGGCTTCGTACAAGCCGCCCATGCCGGCACGTCGTAAGGTTTGAATAGTGAGCTGAATATCCCCCCTGGGAACATAAATTCCTAAGCTTGCACTAACTTCTACCAAATCGCCCGATTGCGGCATAAAACCGACTTGGCCATTGCGACCGCGGAACATCACGCAGCGAATCTGACCCTCCTCATCCTTTAGCGAGAAATACCAGTGCCCGCTGTCATAGGCCTTAAAGTTAGAAATCTCCCCGCTAACCCAAACGGTATCGAAACGATCTTCCAAAGAAGCCGCAATGGCACGGTTTAGATCGCCGACAGACAGAATTTCCCTTGATGTTTCCGACATTTTTTCTCTTTAATCCCAAAGTCATCAAGCTTGGATGGCAATAAATATCCACAGAAGCCTATTGACCCTTGGTTGAATGCTTATAAGTAAGTAATTACTGACCCAAAACGTCTCATAAATACTACAGTTAAACTATAAGCCTTTGATTTATATGCTGAATTTATACCTGCACCCGATGGCATTTTTCAGAGATTTTCACCACCTTCACCATCAATCAAGGACTTAGGGAGCCCTCTCAAAAAAGTTTTGCACAGAGTTATCCACAGGCAAGCTTTCTGAAAGGGGCATCTTAATTCAGCTAAAGTACTGAGCTTATGTACTCCATCTTACTATCTGCTGGCTGGCCCATTTGGCCCCTTTTAATCATATCTATTATTGGCCTAGCCATTGTTATAGAGCGTAGCTGGTATCTGCGCCAGGCTCATATCTTCCCAAAAGGCAGCCTTGAAACGGCATTTACCTATGCTAATCAGCTAGTTAGCCAAAAAACCTTGGCAAATGAGCAAGTTACTCAGTTAACCCATCTTTCTCCAGCAGGTCCCTTGCTTGCTTGCACCTTGAGAGAGAAAGCTGAAGGCAATAGCGCCCAATCAGCCTTGGAAGAACTTCAAGCGCTTGCGCAAATAACCTGGCTCAAGTTTGATCGCTATCTAGGTGCGCTAGCGACGATCGCCACTATTGCCCCCTTGTTAGGCTTATTTGGCACCGTCGTGGGCATGATTGAAATCTTTGGCAGTCAAGGTGCGATTAATGGCGCTGGTAGCCCTCAACAATTAGCACATGGAATCTCAGTTGCGCTTTACAACACGGCATTTGGCTTATTAATTGCGATACCCGCACTAGCAGCTTGGCGCGCCTTACGCGCAATTGCCAATCAACGTCAACGTGAGTGCGAAGAGTTCACACGCCAGCTATTTAAAAAACTCTATCCAACAGAGTCTGCGCGATGAGTTGGTTAAATACCCATTCAAAATCAGGAAAGCAATTTTCCCTAGGAACAGTGGCTGTTTCTACTGAACCAGAAATCAATCTCATTCCCTTTATTGATGTGTTGTTAGTCGTGTTAATCTTTTTAATGATCTCCACTACTTTCACTCGCTACCAAGAATTGGCGATTACTTTGCCAACAGGAAGTGGCAGCGAATCTCAAATCGAAAGCAAGCAAGTTCACATTGCAGTGAGTCGTGATGGTCGCTTTGCCATTAACGGCAAGGTGACTGATTCATCTCAACTTAGCAATGCCTTGATCCAATTAGGCAATAAAGAAAGCAATCTGCAAGTCAATATTGATGCGGATGCTAAAGCACCTCATCAATCCGTCATGAAAGCCCTAGAGGCTGCACGTGATGCGAACCTCAGTAATATTGTCTTTAGCAGTCAGAGTAAAAAATAAATACAAAAATCATGGCACTTTCTATCTTCCGTAAAGCTCCGAAGTTTTGGGAGAGACGCGGTCCCACTAGTCTTGTACTGTGGCCAATATCATGGCTCTATGGCGGCGTCCTACGTATTTGTAAATTAATTCAGGACCTAGGTATTGGAAAAGTAAAGCCTGCTCCAGTACCCATCATCATTGTTGGCAATATTCGGGTGGGTGGTACTGGTAAAACGCCCATCGTGATTGCGCTTGCGCAGCAACTCTCTGAACTCGGCTGGAAACCTGGGATGATTAGTAGAGGCTATGGCTCATCATCACAGACAGCGCCAATACAAGTAAAAAGTGACTCTGATCCTTCTGAAGTTGGCGATGAGCCGGTCTTGATTGCAAAACGCACTGGCGATCAATTTCCACTTTGGGTTTTTCCAAAACGCCAACAGAGCATCAAAGCCTTGCTTAAACATTCTCCTGATGTCAATGTGATCATTAGTGATGACGGTCTTCAGCATCGTGGCTTAGTGCGATGGCCTGCCCGTGAAGGCGGTCGTGATATTGAATTCGTAGTTCGAGATGATCGAGGCGAAAGTAATGGTTTCTTACTTCCCGCTGGCCCGCTCCGCGAACCAGCTAGCCGTGAGCGCGATGCCACGCTTTTTACAGGCATCCCAAACAATCAAAAAAGTGGCGTCCTCGATGAATATTTTCAAGGCCATAGATCCTTCACTTTAGCTAGTCGCTTGGGTAGCCCATTTCAACTTATCAATCAGTCCAACACACAATCTCTTGAACAAATTGCAGAGCAATTCTTACCCAAGAACATTACCTTAATTGCTGGCATTGGCAATCCACAACGCTTTTTTAAAGACTTAGCAAAGCATGGCGTCATCGGTAAACATATCCCGCTTCCAGATCACGCCACTTACACTCCAGAATTTTTTAGCGCTCTCAAAGCACAATGCATTCTGATTACCGAGAAAGATGCTGTTAAATGTACCGACATCTTCGATGAACGTATTTGGATTGTGCCAATGTCATTGCGGCTACCTGAAAATCTGATGGAATGGCTACAATCGATTTTGCAAAGGCCTGACCCCCGCCGCTACAACTTATAAGCCTAGTAAGTGCATTTACTTTACTTAAGCGCTACACTCTTTTCTCATACACTTTATTGAAATCATCATGGACAGACGACTACTCGATATCTTGGTTTGCCCTTTGTGCAAAAGCCAGCTGCATTTAGATGCAGATAAGCATGAGCTGATTTGCAAAGCAGATCGCTTGGCCTATCCAATTCGTGATGATGTGCCAGTCATGCTGGTTGAGGAAGCACGCAGCCTAAGCGCTGATGAAGTTCTCTAACTAATTGAGAATGAGCACATCCAAAGCCCCAGACTTTTTGGTTGTAATACCAGCAAGGCTGGCTTCCACTCGTTTGCCGCGTAAACCGCTTGCTGACATTGGTGGTAAACCCATGGTCATACGGGTTGCAGAGCAGGCCAAAAAATCCTTAGCGCACAGCGTTGTAGTCGCTACTGATTCAGCTGAAATTCAAGCGGCATGTGATGAGCATCGCATTGAATGTTTATTGACTAGCGAACATCACACAACGGGCACTGATCGTCTTGCTGAGGTAGCGCAGCTCCTGAAGCTTCCAAATAATGCACTAGTAGTGAATGTCCAAGGTGATGAACCTCTTATTCCGCCTGAGCTCATCAATCAAGTTGCGCAAACTTTGGCTGATCATGTGGAGTGTGCAATTTCTACAGTGGCAGTGTCGATTCAAGATGCTGCTGAAATTGCAAACCCTAATGTCGTTAAAGTGGTACTGAATCAGACTGGTGAAGCGCTCTACTTCTCCAGAGCATCCATTCCCTTTATTCGGGATGCTGGAATGCAAAATAAAATAGGGTATTTACGGCATTTAGGCATCTACGCTTATCGCGCTAACTTTTTACAGGCCTTTACCCATCTAGACCCAGCGCCACCAGAGCAAGCTGAAGCACTCGAGCAGCTTCGTGCGCTATGGAATGGCTATCGGATTGCGGTCCACATAGCTGCTCAGACACCTCCTGCAGGGGTTGATACCCCAGATGACCTAGAGCGCGTTAGAAAAGCCTTTAACGCCTCCTAAGCGTCTCTTTTCAGTCCTAAAACTATTTGGGGCTTCTTGGGGATAATCCTAGGCATTAGATATAAAAGATCCCAACGAAATACGGGACAATGACAGCTCATCTAAGGGGAAAACAATGCGGTTGATTCTGCTCGGTGCACCTGGTGCTGGTAAAGGCACACAAGCCCAGTTTATTTGTGAAAAATTTGCCATTCCACAAATTTCCACAGGCGATATGTTGCGCGCTGCTGTGAAAGCCGGCACAGAACTAGGCGTTGCTGCTAAGAAAATTATGGATGCAGGCGGTTTAGTTTCCGATGACATCATCATTGGCTTAGTAAAAGATCGCTTGACCCAACCCGATTGCAGCAAAGGCTACTTGTTTGATGGCTTCCCAAGAACCATTCCGCAAGCACAAGCGATGAAAGATGCGGGCGTGCCAATTGACTACGTTTTAGAAATCGATGTTCCATTTGATGCGATTATCGATCGCATGAGCGGTCGTCGTGTTCACCCTGCCTCGGGCCGCACTTATCACGTTAAATTTAATCCACCAAAGGTTGAGGGTAAAGATGATGTCACTGGTGACCCATTAATTCAGCGTGATGATGATAAAGAAGAAACGGTTCGCAAACGCTTACAGGTATATGACGATCAAACCCGTCCACTGGTCGATTACTACTCTTCATGGGCAATAAAAGTCAGCCCAAGCGATAAAGTAAAAGCGCCAGCCTATCGTAAAGTTAGTGGCACTGGCAGCGTAGAAGACATCACCACCTCAATCTTTGCTGTGCTCAAGTAAATTGGCATCCAAAAAAGGGTTAATCATCGGTATTACTGGGCAGGATGGTGCTTACCTGGCTAAGTACCTATTATCCAAGGGCTACGAAGTAATGGGCTCATCACGCGATGTCATGGCCTCGTCCTTCAATAATCTTATCACTCTTGGAATACGCCCTCAGGTCAAACTCATTTCTGTTTCCATTAATGACTTTAGAAGCGTCTTTAATGCCATCCAAGAATCTGATCCTGATGAGATCTATAACCTTGCCGGTCAAACCTCTGTGGGTCTTTCATTTGATCAGCCAGTAGAAGCTATTGAGAGTATCGCCATCGGCACCCTCAATATCTTAGAAGTTATTCGACTACTGAATAAACCTGTACGTTTTTACAATGCTGGCTCAAGTGAGTGCTTTGGCGACACTGGCGATACACCTGCTAATGAGCAAACGCCATTTTCGCCACGTAGCCCTTATGCTGTAGCAAAATCTACCGCCAAGTGGCTAATCAATAGCTACCGTGAATCCTACGGGCTTTATGCAAGTACTGGCATCCTGTTTAACCATGAATCTCCACTGCGCCCTGAGCGCTTTGTGACTCAAAAGATTATTGCTGGCGCAGCGAAGATTAAAGTTGGGAAACTAGATAAATTGCAGCTAGGTAATTTAAATGTTTCTCGTGATTGGGGTTGGGCGCCTGAGTATGTTGAGGCTATGTGGTTGATGATGCAGCTTGATCAGCCAGATGACTTTGTGATTGCAACAGGCAGAAAAGAATCACTCAAATACTTTGTAGCCAAGTCTTTTGAATACTTTGATTTGGATTGGCAAAAGTATGTTGAGATTGAACCCAACTTCTTTCGTCCTAACGAAATTGTTTCTAGCGTTGGCAACCCTGAAAAAGCAATCAAAAAATTGGGATGGAAAAAGCCAACCGATATTGATGGGGTAATTCAGATGATGTGCACTGAGCAAGCCAAAAAATACAAGCACTAAAAATCAGTAGCTCAACATCTGACTTACTTCAACTCTTTGAGGGCGCTCTCAAAAGACTCAATATCTGCAAAGCTTCTGTAGACCGAAGCAAACCGGATATAGGCTACTTTATCAAGGCGCTTGAGCTCACGCATAACCAACTCACCAACGCGCTCACTTGGGATTTCTTTTTCACCAAGACTGAGGAGTTTTTCTTCAATCCTAGCAATGGACTCATCCACAGAGTCTGATGAGACTGGGCGTTTTCTGAGGGCCAGCTTGATAGAGTCTGCCAACTTATCGTGGCTATACTCTACTCGGCTGCCATTCTTTTTCACTATCGCTGGCAATGCCAACTCCACCCGCTCATAGGTAGTGAAACGTTTATCGCATTTAGCGCAACGGCGCCGACGACGAATCGTATCACCCTCATCCGATACTCGGGTATCGAGAACTTGGGTATCGTCGTTATGACAAAAAGGACAGCGCAATGTGAGCTCTTTTCTGTTTCTTTACTTGCTTATCCGTACACCGGGAAGCGCTTTGTTAACTCGGAAACCTGAGCGCGAACCTTGGCGATATTTTCTGGATCATTCGGATTATCCAAAACGTCTGCAATGAAATTACCCACCTGTCTTGCTTCAGCCTCCTTAAAGCCACGCGTTGTCATCGCTGGCGAACCCAAACGAATTCCACTAGTCACCATCGGCTTTTCTGGATCATTCGGAATACCATTTTTGTTGCAAGTGATGTGCGCCTCTCCCAACACACGCTCAGCCTCTTTACCAGTCATTTTCTTAGCACGTAAGTCCACTAACATCACATGTGAATCTGTACCGCCAGAAACAATACGCAGACCACGTGAGATCAATGTCTCGGCCAATGCTCTAGCATTACTAATCACCTGCTTTTGATAATCGATAAAGCCTGGCTCTAGCGCTTCTTTAAATGCCGTTGCTTTAGCGGCGATCACGTGCATCAAAGGACCACCTTGTAAGCCTGGGAATACCGCAGAATTAATAGCCTTCTCGTGCTCAGCCTTCATCAAGATGATGCCGCCACGAGGACCGCGCAAGCTCTTGTGAGTTGTAGAGGTGACAATGTCTGCATGCGGCACGGGGTTTGGATAAACGCCAGCGGCAATCAGACCAGAGTAATGGGCCATATCCACCATAAAAATCGCACCCACTTCTTTTGCTAATTTACCAATACGCTCCCAATCAATTACGAGTGAGAAGGCAGATGCACCAGCAATAATTAGCTTGGGTTTGTTCTCACGTGCCAAACGCTCCATTTGCTCATAGTCAATCGCTTCGTTTTTATCAAGGCCATAGGAAATGGGGTTGAACCACTTACCGCTCATATTCAGAGCCATACCGTGAGTTAAGTGACCACCCTCAGCCAAGCTCATGCCCATAAAGGTATCGCCTGGCTTTAAGAATGCTAAGAAAACGGCTTGGTTCGCAGAGGCGCCGCAATGCGGTTGCACGTTAGCTGCCTCAGCACCATAAAGCGCTTTGACACGATCAATCGCTAATTGCTCAGCAACATCCACAAACTCACAACCACCGTAATAACGCTTCCCAGGATAACCTTCAGCATACTTGTTGGTTAGCTGAGAGCCCTGCGCCTGCATTACCGCTGGCGAGGCGTAGTTCTCAGAAGCAATAAGCTCAATATGGTCCTCTTGACGCTTATTTTCGTTCTGAATGGCTACCCATAACTCCGGGTCGGTTTTTGCTAAAGTGTTCTGACGGTCAAACATGGTAAAAATCCTGAAGAAGTTGGATTACTGAGTGAATTAACTTAGTAAAATCAACCTACATCATACAAAATCCACCATGACCACTACACAAGACCTCTCATTTCTCTCCCTAGTCCTCAATGCCAGCCTATTAGTACAGCTGGTAATGGTGTTATTACTAGGGATGTCCATCGCCTCTTGGACCATTATTTTCAAGAAAACGTCTGTTTTACGAGGCGTGAGGCAAGATACCGAGCGTTTCGAACGGGATTTCTGGTCTGGGGGAGATCTCAACACCCTGCTTAAGTCAGCCCAACGCAATACCCGCAGCGATGCTGTGCTGGAGCACATCTTTGAAGCGGGAATGCAAGAGTTCATGAAAGTTCGTGAAATCGATGCCGCACGTCGCGCGATGAAAGCGACCTATCAACGTGAAATGGATGCATTAGAAGCGAATCTGCCATTTTTGGCATCAGTTGGTTCTGTCTCGCCTTACATTGGTCTTTTTGGAACCGTTTGGGGAATCATGCACTCCTTCCGCGGTTTAGCGAATGTTCAAAACGCAACCCTCTCTGCAGTTGCTCCTGGTATTGCTGAGGCATTGATCGCAACAGCAATTGGTTTGTTTGCAGCAATTCCTGCAGTGGTTGCTTACAACCGCGCAGCAACCGATGTAGATCGTCTTGCAATTCGTTTTGAAACTTTCATCGAAGAGTTCACGAATATCTTGCAACGTCAAACTGGACGCTAATCGGGAACCTTATGGCTGGATCCACAATGCGTAAATCCAAACGTCGGGCAATGGCCGACATCAATGTCGTTCCATATATCGATGTGATGTTGGTGTTGCTAGTGATCTTCATGGTCACAGCACCGATGGTTAATCCTGGTGTAGTCAATCTACCGACCGTTGGCGGCGCTAAGGTGCAATCATTACCGCCCATCTTTCTAACGATTGATGCCAATGAGAATGTCATTGTTCGCAAAGATGGTGATCCCGTTCAGACGCTCAACCAGTTTGAGCTTGGTGCATTTGCAAGAACCCAAGCCGAGAAGTCTGCTGATCAGCCTGTAGTCCTTGCCGCTGACAAGTCCATCAAATATGAAACTGTGATGAACGTGATGTCTAAACTCAAAGAAAATGGTGTTAAGCGCGTTGGCCTTGCAGTCAAGAGTCAATAAGATATCAGTCCAAGCATCTATTGACTCATGAATAGCGCACCCACTTTTCAATCAGCACTCTCTCCGTTCAAAAGAGGACGCTTTACTAAAGAAGAGAGCACTAAGCGCGCGTTTACTTTTTCTTTAATTGCACATCTTGGCTTGGTCGCCTTTTTAGTCATCGGCATTAACTGGAATAACTCCACACCATCTGGGGTTGAAGTCGAGCTATGGGATTCTGCTCCACAAGTCGAAGTAAAGCCTGAGCCTGAACTTAAAACGGTAATGAAGGAAGATGCTGCTGATATTGCAGTCAAGAAAAAGCTGGTAGAAAAAGAGCCTCCTAAAAAAGAGGTGAAACAAAATCCCAAAGCAGTAAGGCCTCCTCCACCAAAAGAGAAGGAACAACCGAAGAAAGAAGAATCCAAAAAGGTAGAGGCACCTAAAGCACTACCGCCTGCAGAAACGAAAGCTAACGCAGCTGCTGAAAAAGTCCGCGCCGATCAATTGGCAAGGCTACGAGCCGCCGCTGGTGCAGAGGGTGGTAGTGGAGGCAATGTTGGCAGTGGCGTTGGTGGCGGTGGCAATGCGCCGCCAGGCTGGACAGATAAAGTCATTAAGAAAGTCAAACCGCTCATTATCTTTAACCCAGAGTCGGTTAGCGGGAATCCTGCGGCAGTAATTCAAGTAAACCTTGCCCCGGATGGGGCCATTCTAAGCACCAGCGTACTTACTTCTAGCGGCAACCCAAGTTGGGATCGCGCTGTGCTTCTGGCACTTTCTCGTGCAGCAAGCCTACCTAAAGATGACAATGGCAAAATTCCACAACGCGAAGTCAAATTGACCTTTAAACCCAAGGACTAAAGCATGTTGCAGTTGATCAAAAAAATCGCCTTTAAATTACGTTTCTTAGGGGTTGCAATTGCCGCCATCACTTTTGGATCTGTAAGTCCTGCATTTGCGCAAATGAATATTGAAATCACCGGGGTAGGTCAATCTCTTTACCCTATCGCCGTGATGCGCTTTAAAGACGAGAACAAGTTGCCCACCGGCGTTACCGAAATTATTCGCCAAGATCTAGCACGTAGTGGTTACTTTAAAAATACGGAGAATGGCAATGCTGTAGAGAGTGATGACGGCATACCAAACTATAAATCTTGGACAGCCCGCGGTGCTGATGCATTAGTCATTGGATCAGTCATACAAACAGGTAATACGCAATTTGAGATTCATTACAAATTATTTGATATTCGCAAATCACAAAGCTTGGGCGGCTTAAATCTCAACTCCAGCGCAGATAATCTGCGTGCAGCAGCGCACAAAATTGCAGACGATATTATTTTTAAGCTCTTGGGTGAACGTGGTGTCTTCTCGACGCGTCTATCCTATGTCATCAAGGATGGTAAGCGCTATCGCCTCGTCATCTCTGATGCAGATGGTCAAAACATTCGCAATGCGATGAACAGCAGTGAGCCGATTATTTCTCCATCATGGTCGCCTGATGGGAAGAAAGTAGCCTATGTTTCTTTTGAAGATCGTAAACCAGTGATCTATGTTCATGAACTCGCTACCGGTCGACGCATCTCGCTTTCCAATCAAAAGGGAAACAATAGTGCGCCAGCATGGTCACCTGATGGGAAAAAATTAGCGATCTCGCTATCCAAAGATGGTAATACTCAAATCTACGGCATTAATGCCGATGGCACTGGCCTGCAGCGATTAACTCGGGGTAGCACGATTGATACAGAGCCACAATACTCTGCGGATGGCCGTTACATTTATTTCACGAGTGATCGTGGAGGTAATCCACAAATCTACCGCATGAGTGCTGATGGCGAGCAAGTTGAAAGTGTAAAACGCGTGACTTTTAAACAAAGTTTCGTCACCTCACCCAGAATTTCTCCAGATGGAAAATATTTGGCCTATATCGCCAATATTGGTGGCGCATATCGCCTCTATCTTTTAAATTTGGCTACCGGTGATTCCCAAGCATTAACCGATGGGACAAGTGATGAATCTCCATCCTTTGCTGCAAACGGTCGTTATGTTCTCTATTCGACCAAGGTGAGCGGTAAGCGCGTCTTAGCTGCAGTTTCCGTTGATGGCAACACTAAGCAGTTTTTAAGTATTCCAGGATCTGATGTTCGCCAACCTTCTTGGGGTCCTTTCATGGACTAAATGCCCTTTTTCAGGGCGAAATAAGCACTTTTGATGCTCTTGGGGGCATAATATTAGCTATCGGCTATAAGCCCACCAAATTACTGAATCAGTTTGTAGGAAAAGGAAAATCATGAAAGTTTCTATCGCACGTCGTGCAGCCACCCTGGCATTGATTGGCGCAACTGCTTTTTTGATGGCAGCTTGTTCTAGCGTGAAATTAGATGATGTAGAAAGTGCCAATGCTAGCGGTAGCGGTAACTTTGGCTCACAACCTTGGAATGATCCTAAGAGCCCACTCTTTGAGAAAAGTATTTACTTTGGCTTTGATGAATTCACGGTGCAGACTAAGTATCAAAAGATGTTGTCCGCACATGCAAGTTACTTAAAAGCCAATCCAAAACAAAAAATTATTATTCAAGGCAATACCGATGATCGTGGCACCGCCGAATATAACTTGGCTTTAGGGCAGCGCCGTTCTGACGCAGTTCGTAAATCATTCAATTTGATGGGAGTTTCTGATAATCAAATAGAAGCGGTCAGCTTCGGCAAAGAAAAACCAAAGGCTGAAGGTGACAACGAAGCAGCTTGGGCAGAAAATCGTCGTGCTGACATTATTTACATCACGAACTAAATGATCATCCCTTCATATGCTTTCAAAAAAACGCTCTCACGAGCGTTTTGCTTAAGTGCTGCACTAGTTTGCTTCGGAGTCTCTAATAGCGCTTGGGCGTTATTCTCGGATGATGAGGCTCGTAAGGCTATTTTAGATTTGCGCAGATCATTAGCCACAACGCAACTGGAACTCCAAAGCCAAATTGATAAGCTTAAAGCGGAGAATTCTGAACTACGTGGAAAATTGGAAGAGCTTGAGAAGCAAGGTGAAGACATTACCTCTAGCCAGAAAACTTATTACCAAGATTTAGATACCCGTTTAGGGAATTTTGAGCCACGTACAGTAACGATTGAAGGCGTCACTGGCTCGATGCAGCCTGGTGAGAAAAAAGCGTATGACGATGCATTAAAAGCCTTTCAGACGGGTAACTTAAAAAAGGCTGACAAAGGATTTTCTGTGTTTACGGCGGAATATCCTAAAAGCCCTTACCTTCCGCTAGTGCTTTACTGGAGTGGTAATAGCAAGTACGCTAATAAGGATTATGCTGGAGCCATTAATCAACTACAAAATCTGATTAAAAAATATCCGAATCATCCGCGCGTTCCTGGAGCAATGGTGACCTTGGCCAATGCTCAATTGGAGAGTGGTAGCAAAGCGGCTGCCAAGAAAACGTTTAGCGAGATCATTGCAAAGTACCCAGATACTGATGCCGCTAAAGATGCTCAGCAACTTCTAGCTGCAACAAAGTAAGTTCATGTCTAAGTTGTCTGCAGCATTTAAAAATCTAGTCCCACGTAAACCTGGTGCATCTGCAGTTATCCTCTTTTCTGGCGGCTTAGATTCCACCACTGTTCTAGCGCTGGCTAAAGATTTGGGATACACACCCTATGCTCTATCGGTGGGTTACGGTCAACGTCACTCTTCTGAATTGGCTGCAGCTAAACATATTGCCAAACAGGTTGGCGTGGCTCGCCATGAAGTAGTGAATTTAGACTTAACTCGTTTTGGTGGTTCAGCATTAACAGACCCATCTATCGCTATACCCATTGCGCCAGGCAAAGATCAAGAAATTCCAGTCACCTATGTGCCTGCCCGAAATACGATTTTGTTATCACTTGCTTTAGGTTGGGCAGAATCGCTTGGTGGCTTAGACGTGTTCTATGGAGCAAATTCAGTGGACTACTCTGGCTATCCTGACTGCCGCCCTGAATATGTTGCCTCTTTTGAAACGATGGCTAACTTGGCTACTAAGGCTGGTGTTGAAGCCATCAATAATGAAAACCGTTTCCGAGTTCATGCACCCATCATCAATCTGACTAAAGCAGAAATTATTCAGCTCGGTAGCACTCTTGGCGTGGATTACTCGCAAACTGTCTCTTGTTATCAAGCCAATGATTTGGGTGAAGCCTGCGGTGAATGTGAATCATGTCGCCTAAGGCGGGCAGGCTTTAAGCAAGCTAATGCAAGTGATCCAACGCGTTATCGCAAACACAAATAAAGAAAAAAGTAATTTTTGGAATTTATCTAGCTTGGGTCTCAAGCATACGCGCAACATAACGCGCAATCAAATCAATTTCTAGATTTACAGCATCGCCCTGCTGCAGGTTTCCGAGCGTTGTACTTTGTAAAGTATGCGGGATCAAATTAATATCAACCAAACATGCTGTAGCAGTGTCTTCTGTTTTATTGACGGTGAGTGAGACGCCATTCACAACAATCGAGCCTTTGTATGCCAAGAATGGGGCTAATTCTTTTGGCGCTTCGATTCTTAATAGCCATGATCCATAGGCATCTTGCGCTACTTGTGCAAACTGCGCTACTTTACCAACACCATCAACGTGACCGCTTACTAAATGACCGCCTAGTCGATCATTTAATCGGAGCGCCTTTTCTAGATTGACTGGTCCGACCTTATCTAGACCAACCGTTTTATTTAATGACTCACGAGAAATATCTAAAGCGAAAGTTTTGTCATCAAATTGAGTAGCGGTCATGCAAGCACCCTGAATCGCAATACTATCGCCGAGCGCTACGTCATCTAAATAGCCAGATGGAACTTCAACCAGCAAATGCAAGCCATCGCCTTTTGCTTGAGCGCTTTTGATTTGACCAACGGCAGTGATGATTCCAGTAAACATAAGGGTAATTTTAGTTCCTATCTAAGACTTGATTAATCTGAGCCTAAAATCCTCGCCAATTAAGCCCTGCTCAATAACTTTCCAGTTTTGGCGGGACTTTAAGGATGGTAATACTGGTACATTTACCGTGCCAATACCTTCTCCCATGAAGAATGGTGAGTAGTAAAGCAAGAGTTCATCCACGCAGCCCTCTCTAAGCATCGAGCCGTTGAGTTTAAAACCAGATTCCACATGAATTTCATTCATCTGGCGCTCTTGGGCAAGATAAGCAAAAAGTTTGGGTAAATCTACTTTCCCAAATTCGTTTGCCATGGCAATGACTTCAATACCCCTTACCTCAAATGCTTTAGCCTTCTTTTGGCTTTCTGAACTATTCAAATTTGCACAAACAATCATGACGCCAGATTGATCTACATTATTCAGAATCTTGGCAGCTAGTGGTGTCTCTAATTTAGAGTCCACAATAATTCGCCATGGTTGACGTTGCGTTTGAACTTCTCGCACATTTAGAGAGGGATCATCTTCTTTAACGGTTCCTACTCCAGTCACAATTGCACAGGCTTGTGCTCGCCAGTGATGCCCGTCGGCCCTTGCAAGTAGTCCCGTTATCCATTGACTCTCGCCGTTGGGCAAAGCCGTTTTTCCATCAAGGCTTGCGGCAATCTTTAAGCGCACCCATGGTAGACCACGAGTCATTCTAGAAATAAATCCACGATTTAAAGCCTGGGCTTCTAATTCCATCAAACCACATTGCACTTCAATGCCAGCGGCTTTTAATTTCTCTAAACCATTTCCTGAGACAAGGGGATTGGGGTCACCCATTGCAGCAATAACTTTGGCAGGCTTTGCAGCAATCAAAGCATCGACACATGGCGGCGTGCGGCCAGTGTGACTACATGGCTCTAATGTGACATAGATAGTTGAGTCGGCAGAATCTTTTCCATTTGCCTTTACATCCGCTAGCGCTTGAATCTCAGCGTGCGGACCGCCGACACGCTGAGTAAATCCACGACCAATAACTTGCCCATCTTTAACGATGACACAACCTACCCTAGGGTTGGGGTTAGCCAGATAAAGCGCTTTTTGAGCCTCGGCTAAAGCCTCGCTCATCCATTGGTGATCAACAGCGGTGTACATGCATCTATTAAACCATTCAATGGCAGCGCTTTGCATCCCTGGCGGGATTACAGATACGCCATCGGCCACCACTGCCCAATATCAACTGGCGCTCTAAGCTTGGGACCCTTTGGTGACCCAATATCAGGCGATTAGCCACAAATCCCCCCTGGGCTGTTTTAGCGGCCCCAGCGGCATTGAAAAGAATGCCAGTTTTACCTGTATGCGGATCAATAAAGTGTTTAGCGCCGCCCTTGAAAAAAATAGGCTCTGTTTTTCCTTGAGAAAACCATATTTTGCCGATGCAATCCCCTTGGATTTGCTTCCCCATACATCCACTGGTTACGCTCCATCCACCATCCCATTGACCATCCAATCTTGGCGCCAACCTTACAGGCTGCCCAAGGTGCAATGCCTGTTGACGAGCAAAGTGGGCATGAGTAATTAACCTTCTGGCGATGGAGTCGATTTTTCGGGCAGCTATCTGCTCTTGTAATAGAGGCATTGAGATTGTTGCCGTGATGGCAATAATTAAAATTACTGCCATCATCTCTAACAAGCTGGCACCTAATTCATGGTGATGTTTATTCAAATGCTTGACGCCAATTTAATCTAGTGACTGCACCTGATTTTTCATCAACCAAGACATGCACTTGAATACTTGGCTTTTCTTTGCTAGAAATGAACCATTGATTCTTGCCTCCGGGCTGAATAAAACAATGATTTTCTGTTAATGCAACTAAGTTAGTGATATTACTTTCACAATTGATAACCGATTTTTCTGCAACCATAAATTTCGCTTGCGCATACTCAATCGTTTTTATCTCAATCACGCGTAAGGCTGTTGATCGCTCTAAATACACAATCAAAGATGAACACAATAGTATTAATGAAATCACCCAAGCTAAAATCATGGAAGATTTCTCGTGGAGAAGGTGCGCTCGAACTCTCTATGGATCAAGGCGCCATCCGTCATTTCAAGCCTGACTCTAAAGGCCTTCTGCCCACCACTTGATTGGCTTTTCAGCTCATCAACGCTAAATGCATTGACTCCATTTGCTAAGGTCGTATTTTGTAGGCGTCCTTGACGATCCAAGGACTGGCAGATCAATGAGCCTCCATTCACCTTTAGCCCTTTTGGGAGACCAGCTTGCCTATCGAGGAAAAATCCTTGAAGTGCTTGATTATTTTTTAGGCGATCACTTGTCAATGTATTTCCAATGCAATCAAAATCGACACCATCCGATAGCTCATGTCTCGTAATTAAGGAATCCGATCTTTGGTATCCAGCACCTTTTTGAATCTCAAGTACTGGAGCCTTATTTTTTTCGTTATTTCTTTGTTGTTTAGATTTCATATTTTGATAACCTGCCATTCGTATCGCCCGCCCCATTAACTCTAATACCCGCTCTGCTTCCGAAGCTAGAGTCTGAGATTTTTCATATTCAATTTGCTTGATCAATAAGTCAGCACTAGTTTTTAAAAGTGGATTTAGTAGCAGGATACAAAGAGCGATTCCGACCAGACACTCGAGAAGATTCATTCTTTATGTCCTTAGAAGAAATATTGGGGATGTTGGAGACATTGGGAAGATTGATTTGAATTTTATTGACCCTGTCTTGCTCTGTAAGTTCATAGACATCAAAAACCTGCCTAAGCTGAGACCGCTTACTTTCTTGTTGAGACCACCGCAGAACTAAACCTTGATAAGCGCCTATCGAAGTCATCCAAACCCCCAAAATGAGTCCCATTGCCACTAAAACCTCGAGCAGGATGAATCCTTTTTGGGCTTTAGAAGTGGTCAAGTGCATGCGACATTTTCTAGGGCTTCGTTATGCGCTAAAACAGGGTTCAGAGGCTCTTGCTATCTGAAATTGGGAAGATTCCTGTGGGAAGCTAACGACAATCGTCTGCTCGGCTTAAAATAGAGGGCTATGCCAAATACCCTTGCCCCCACAGAAGAGATCATTGCCGAGCTAAGCGCTGGGCGAATGGTCATTCTCGTTGACGAAGAAGATCGCGAAAATGAAGGCGATTTGGTCTTAGCTGCCGATCACGTGAGCGCTGAAGCCGTCAATTTCATGGCTAAGCATGGTCGGGGTCTGATTTGTCTCACCCTTACTCGCGAACGCTGCCAGCAACTCAATTTACCGCTGATGGTGCGTGATAACGGCACCTCCATGGGCACTAATTTCACTGTCTCGATTGAAGCGGCTAGCGGCGTCACTACTGGCATTTCTGCAGCCGATCGTGCCCTCACCATAAAAACTGCTGTTGCGCCTATTGCAAAACCAAGTGACTTGGTTCAACCAGGACATATCTTCCCCTTGATGGCGCAACCTGGTGGCGTACTGATTCGCTCAGGCCACACTGAAGCGGGTTGTGATCTTGCCGCAATGGCAGGCTGCTCTCCAACATCTGTGATTTGTGAAATCATGAAAGATGATGGCAGCATGGCACGTTTACCAGACTTGCTTGAGTTTGCAAAAGAACACCAGCTCAAGATTGGCAGCATTGCTGATCTCATTAAATACCGCAGCCAACATGAAAGTATTGTGGTGCGTGAAGGGGTCCGTGAATTTGTGACTCCATGGGGAAAATTTGATGGCATCATTTATCGCGATACCCCAAGCTCTTGCATTCATATTGCGCTTGTTCATGGCGAGCCATCTGAAGCACTAGAAACCCTAGTTCGGGTTCATGAGCCTGTCACCGTTTTAGACTTTTTAGATTCTAATGTCAGTACCCACTCTTGGCCACTGGTGCAAGCCTTACAACAGATAGCTTGCGCCCCAGCAGGCGTTGCAGTTCTACTAAATGCTTCTGGTATTGCAGCGCCTAATGACGAAGATTGGTTGGCGCAATTCCAAAAACTTAATCAATCAAAAGATGAGGTCAAAAAACCTCTCGCTCGTAAAACGGATTTCCGCAGCTATGGAATTGGTGCGCAGATTCTGAAAGACGTTGGTGTTGGCAAGATGCGCTTATTGGCTAATCCAAGCCCAGTACCTAATCTTTCCGGTTACAAGCTTGAAGTTACTGGCTACACTCCTTATAAGTCTAAGTAATATTTATTTATCTCATCAGAAAATCATCATGACCGATTCGAATAACGATTTTGTAGGCGTATTAGAGGCAGACCTTAATGGCCAAGATTTGCGGATCGGTATTGTTCAAGCACGCTTTAATGAAGATCATTGTCTTGCACTCACAAATGCATGCATCAGTGAATTAATCTCCTTAGGTGTATCCCAATCAGATATCAAGCTAGTAACTGTTCCTGGTGCATTAGAAATTCCATTCGCTCTGCAAAAGCTTGCTGAAACAGGTGAGTTTGATGGGCTAGTAGCCTTAGGTGCAGTGATTCGCGGCGAGACCTATCACTTTGAGTTGGTCTCCAACGAATCTGCTTCTGGCATCACCCGCATCTCGATTGATTCTGGTTTACCCATTGCTAATGGGGTTCTCACTTGCGATACCGATGAGCAAGCTCAAGTACGTGTGAATGTGAAAGGCGCTGATTGCGCTAAGGCGGTTGTAGAAATGGCTAACCTTGCATTAGCGCTGACCCCTGATATTGATTTTGAAATGAAGAATGGTGAAGAGTAATTATTGATATGACTAAATCTACTCTCAACCCCACCCAAGCGCCACCTGGTAAGGAGAACTCTGACACCAAGTCAGCCGCACCAAAACGCTCCCTGACGCCACGTCGTCGCGCACGTGAGTATGCCCTTCAAGGTGTCTATCAAAGCTTAGTTGTCCGTCGCGCTGGTAGCCTTCCCAATGGCGCTGGGATCGCCAAGCAGTTGGCAGAGGACCCTGCATTTAAGCGTTGCCAGCAAGAGCTATTTAACGGCATTTTTCAAGGTGTTTTAGACCGCACTGATGAACTAGAAGCCATCATTACTCCAGCCTTAGACCGCCCGATTAATGAACTGTCTCCGGTAGAGCATGCCGCCCTGCTCATCGGCACCTATGAATTAGCTGCTGACTTATCGGTACCCTATAAAGTTGCTATTAACGAAGCTGTAGAGCTTGCGAAAACATTTGGTGGCACTGATGGTCATAAATACGTTAATGGTATTCTAGATCTTTTGGCCCAAAAACTACGTACTGTCGAAACTCAAGCAGGATAGCCCTCATCATTTAGTGATATCAGTCACACGAGTAAAAGTTTGCTCTGTAGATAGGCGGTCATACTCCATGCATTTTGTTTGAGGATACTGATTACCTATGAAGAAACATCTGGCCTTACTTTCTATTCCTATAACTGCGACATGAGTCGCATCTGGAAGGTTGCAGAAGTTTTGCCTACTTCTTTTTATAGACTAAATCCCAAACTCCGTGGCCTAGATTAATGCCACGGTTTTCAAATTTTGTGACCGGGCGATAGCTCGGTCTCTCAACATAACCTAAATGCTCCGCACTTAATTGCGCAGCGGATGGCTTAAATTCATTCAAATCTTTTCCAGATTCACCTGGTTTAGCAACATCTTCTAAGCCAAAAGTTTCAAGCTTGATTTGCTGACTAGAGGTATTTTTCAGAACTGGCTCAGCATTTAGTACCAAAAGCATCTGCTCTGCATAGTTATGCCAATCGGTTGCCAGATGCAGGTATCCGCCAATCTTCAAACGGCTTGCGATTAATCTAACAAATTGTGCTTGTATCAGGCGACGTTTGTGATGGCGTTTTTTATGCCAGGGGTCTGCGAAATAAATATGGACACCATCTAAGGCATTTGGAGCGATCATATCTTCCAAAACCTCAACAGCATCATGGCGAATAAGCCGCAAATTGCTAAGATCGCTTTCCCCAATCAACTTGAGGAGCGCACCCACTCCTGGCGGGTGAACTTCAATCGCTAGAAAATCATCCTCACTGCGCAAAGCTGCGATCTTAGCGGTACTCTCACCCATGCCAAAACCGATTTCTAGAATCTTGGGATTTCGGGACCCTGCAAATGCGCCGACTAAATCCAGCGTCTTTTTTTGATAGGGAATTAAAAAGTGTGGGCCTAAATTCTCTATTGCACGCTGCTGCCCTACGGTAGTTCTTCCGGCCCTAAGAACAAATGAACGAATGCGCTCAAATCGTTTTTCTACTTTTTTTACTACTTGCTCAGTCAAGTTAAGCTACAACCTTTTTAAAGTAGGTAATAGTCTCTTTAAGACCATCCTCTAAATTCACCTTTGGCTGCCAACCAAGCTTGGCTTTAGCTAATTCAATATTTGGTTGCCGTTGCTTAGGATCATCGGATGGCAATGGTTGGTAAACGATTTTTGATTTACTACCAGATAGTCTGAGCACAGTCTCAGCCAATTGAAGCATTGTGAACTCACCGGGATTGCCAATATTGACCGGGCCGGTAAAGCCCTGTTCGGAGTTCATCATTTTGACCATGGCATCGATCAAATCATCTACATAGCAAAAGCTTCTAGTTTGTTGACCGTCACCATAAATCGTAATATCTTTACCTTGTAGTGCCTGCACAATGAAATTGCTCACAACACGGCCGTCGTTAGGATGCATGCGTGGACCATAGGTATTAAAGATGCGCACAACCTTAATATCTAAGTTGTGTTGACGGTTGTAATCAAAAAATAGGGTCTCAGCGCAGCGTTTACCTTCGTCGTAGCAGGATCGAATCCCAATGGGATTTACTTTGCCCCAGTACTCCTCAGGCTGAGGATGTACTTCTGGATCACCATAGACTTCACTAGTAGAGGCTTGCAAAATACGTGCGCGAGTTCTTTTAGCAAGGCCTAGCATATTGATCGCACCATGCACACTAGTCTTGGTTGTTTGCACTGGATCGTATTGATAGTGCACCGGGGAGGCTGGGCAAGCCAAATTATAGATTTGGTTGGTTTCTACATAGAGCGGAAAGGTGACGTCATGACGCATCAACTCTAAATTGGGATTAGGCAATAGATGCGCCAGATTTATTTTTGAGCCGGTAAAGTAATTATCTACCACCAATACATCATTGCCCTCTTTCAGCAGTTTTTCAGTAAGGTGTGAACCCAAGAAGCCCGCGCCGCCAGTGATGAGAATTTTGTTCATATATTTATATTAGATAAGATGTATTAATAATTTCTAGGCGCTCTCCAGCCGGCAGATCGATAGGCATAAACTACCTCAGCTAGAACAATTGATAATGATGTCATGAAGGATATCAGACCTAGAACGAAGGTCCAAATCACATAGCTAGCCTGTAAAGAATGGACAGCGCCTGCCTGAAAGAAAAATAACTCCAAAACGGTCAGAGAGATAAAAACACCGCTTAAGACGTCAAAGAAGATTGCTGCAGTACAGAGGCGCCCGCGAATCTTAGCTTCATTGGCTTCAATCTCCATATGATTTAGAGCCCCTTCATCTGTGATTTTGCCTTCATATATCGCATCCTGAATTGCACGCATACGATCTACTGTTCGAGCTAGGCGACCAGAGATTGCATTGATCAAAGTAGCTACCGCAGTCAATAAAAATACTGGGGCTAGAGCCAGTTGAATGTTGTTCGTAATTGCGTCTATTGATACATCCATATTAAATTCTCAATTCTTTGGTTAATGAGACCAGGCAATTAAGCCACTGTATGAAGTTACCAGCACCAACAAACCAAAAACGATACGATACCAGGCAAATGGTCTGAAATTATGATGCGCTACGTAATGAATCAACCAACGTACGCAAATAAAAGCCGAAATAAATGCGGCAACAAAACCAACTGCAATAGCAATAGTAAATTCACCAGAAATTGCGACAGGACTTTTCCAGAGCTTTAACAACTCATAAGCCGTTGCACCACCAATCACAGGGATCGCTAGAAAAAATGAGAATTCAGTTGCTACTATACGTGGCAAACCAAATAACATACCGCCAATAATGGTTGCCCCTGAGCGGGATGTACCAGGAATCAATGCAGCACATTGTGCTACCCCTACTTTCAACGCATCCAGATAAGTGAGGTCATCGATCGAATGTATATGGCTATTGGTATTGTTACTTCTTTCTTGACGTCGCTCCGCCCAAAAAATAACCAATGCTCCAATAATGAAAGCACTTGCAACCGGAACTGGTGAAAATAAAACTGCTTTGATGTGTTTTCCGAAGATAAATGCCAAACCCATCGCAGGGATAGAGGCAATGATGAGGTTCAATACAAAACGTCGTGAATTAGCACTCGATACAAAAGAGGATGTAACCTTCAGAAGCTTGTCTCGGAACTCCCAGCAAACAGCCAAAATGGCGCCAAACTGAATAATAACTTCAAAGGCTTTACCCCGCTCGTCATTGAAATCAAGCAAATCTCCAACTAAGATAAGGTGCCCGGTACTAGAGATCGGCAAAAACTCCGTCAACCCTTCTACTACCCCCAGAATGACTGCTTTCAGTAACAATATAAGATCCATATAGCAAATTTTATAGGGATATGAATAATTCATGAGGATTTGGCAAAATGGGGTCTAAATACCCGCCTGAAGTCATTTAGCCTTAAACTTCATGCACCTTAAAAGTAGATGAATTTGATGAACCCACCCCGCTTTCGCCAATCTAGACAGACCGCCATTGGTCTTATCTTGTGCCAAGCGCTCGGCCTTAGTTCCTGGGGTTCCACAGTATTTGCGCAAAACCCGAATGGCGCTGCGATGTCTGCTTTGCCTACGCCAATCGGCGCCTCTTCGCTGGTGGGCTTGGATCAGCCGCCGCAATTCGTGATGCCCCCTAAGTCTGCACTTCCAAGCACTTCAGCCCCTTCCAATGTCACAGGCAGCAAACCGAGCGACACCAAAGCTCAACTGAGTAATTTGATCCAGCTATATCAGGAAGCCGCCTTTAGTGATCCAGTATTAAATGCAGCACGTTTTAATTATCAGGCAAGCAAAGAGCTCTATTGGCAAGGCTTATCTCTATTGCTACCCCAATCAAATGCCACTCCAAATGGCACACGCTACTATCAACATGGTGTTGGAACGACACTATCATCAGCTGGCCCAGGAAATTCGCGTGTTTTTGACCAGAAAAGTTATACCGTTACCTTAACCCAACCCGTATTTAACGTAGGCGCCCTTGAAGCCTTTAAACAAGGAGACTTAAATACGAAGATTGCCGATATGCGTTTTTACTTAGCGCAGCAGGATTTAATCATTCGAATATCCCAAGCCTATTTTGATGCCCTCATCAGCCAAGATAATGTTGAATTATTTCGCAATAAAAAAGGTTTAATCAAGCAGCAGCTAGATATCGCTCAGGCAAAGTTTGATGCTGGTCTTGCAACCATTGTTGATGTGAATACTGCCCAAGCTGCACTAGACTTAGCAAATTCTCAAGAAATTGCTGCCCAAGCAGATCTCATCGTCAAAAGAGGTGCGCTCGAACAATTAGTTGGGCGCCCAGTAGGACCACTACAGCCTTTAGTCAAGGATGCAAAAATTGATGGGGTACTGAAGGACCCACGATCTAAGTCTAAGGATAGCAAAGGTATCCCAATTGCTGAGAGCGTTAATCCAACTCTGCCTCCCGGCCAAACTTTGGATGATTGGATTAATCAAGCTGAAGCAGCTAACTTCAATGTTTTAGCAACCCAACTCTCGGTGAGTTTAGCTGAGAGCACTTATCGGGCCTCTCAGTCGTTGAACTATCCATCGCTGAATTTTGTAGGTACAACTGGATATAACACCTCAAATGGAACGCCGAATAGCTATACCCCCTCGAATACCAATGTATACAATAATACAGTTGCACTGCAAATGACAATCCCTCTGGTATCGGGTGGATATAACAGTTCAGTCATTAGACAGAATGCAGCTTTACTAGATACAGCCAAAGCGAACTATGACAATGCACGTCGCACTGCGGCCCAAAGCACACGTACTGCATTTACTGGTTTTTATGGTGGATTAGCTAGCGTTAAGGCGTATGAGGCTGCTGAACGCTCATCAAGCTCTGCACTGGAATCTAGCAAACTAGGTTTTCAGGTAGGCACTTTAATTAATATTGATGTCTTGATTGCGCTCGATACTTTAATTACTACTAGATCGCAACTACAACAAGCTCGCTATAGCACCATACTGAATGCAATCAAGTTAAAGGCACATGCTGCAGCCCTCACGGATGAAGACTTAATTGCGATTAACTCTTTGTTGCGCTAAAAGATTAGCTCAGCAGCTCTAAAGAAGCCGCAGTAACTTCTTCTACCGTTGATGGCACTTGAATATCCCCAGTATTGCGAATCTGATTAGACCAGTAACCCTCAGTCTTCCATCTTGGCGAGTCACAATAAATCTCCACAGTCGGCTTATTCAAAACAGCGGATAAATGAGTTAGACCGGTATCCACTCCCACAACCAGTGTTGCATTAGTAATTACAGAAAAAGCCTCCTCAATAGAGAAAGCACTTGGCACTATTGATCCTGGAATTTGCAGTGCTAATTCTTGACTAATTACCTTCTCAGCGGCACTCCCCCAGGGAAGCACTATTTGATAGTTCAGAGATGCAAGCTTTTTACCCAATTCAACCCAATGCGTGTTGCCCCAACGCTTAGCCTCTCGGGCAGTAGAATGAAAAAATAAAACGTAAGGCTTCTGCAAACCACTTGCAGTCGTATCAGAAATTGCATCTATAAAACTTGCAGGATAAAACTTGGCTGTTTCAGACCTATCGATAAGTGGCCAGTCTAGTGCTAAGCAAGCAACATAACGTGAGCGATCTACTGCATGACACTGAACCGGGACTTGAACTGACTGGCTATAAAATGCGCGCGCCAATGGTTCGTATCCAGAGAATTCTGTAGCATTTGCAAGTCCTGCCACCACAGCATCCGAAATTTTATTAGCCAGAGCGCAAACTAAAGCTGACTTTATTAATCCTTGGGTTTCAATAATGACGTCGTAAGTCGCCTCTTGCAGCTCTTTCTTAAATGCAAAAAATTGCTTCCAAGAATGCAAGCTAAAGGGTGACTTTTTCCAACGACGCAGCCCAAATGAAATAATGCGATCAATACCTCTAAAGCCATCTCGACTAAGCAAGGGTGTTAATAGATCGACGTACCCTTCTTCAACCACCCAATCAATTTGTGCGTTAGGCAAGCGTGTCCGAATATCCCAAACAATTGGTAAGTTGTGCAGTACGTCACCAAGCGATGACAGCTTAACCAGCAATATCTTGGGAGATGTGCTTGAATCAACCATTAAAACTTAGCGACTTGAGCCCAAGAAAGACCAGCAGAATCTTTGGTATTAAGATTGGGTCTTGTATCTAATGCTAGTGGCCATTGAATCGCAATCGAGGGATCATTCCACGCCAAGCAAACCTCACTTTGAGGGTGATAGTAGTCAGTGGTTTTGTATAAAAACTCGGCAGCTGGCGAAAGGACCAAAAATCCATGAGCTAATCCAGCCGGAATCCATAACTGCTTATGATTTTCTGCGCTCAACTCTAGCCCCATCCATTTACCATAGGTTGGTGAGCTCCTTCTGAGATCTACCGCCACATCAAAAACAGCCCCAGATACGACTCGCACTAACTTGCCCTGCGTTTTCTCTAACTGATAATGCATTCCACGTAATGTAGATTGGCGAGAGAAAGAATGATTATCTTGAACAAATTCTACGCTTAGACCGGTTGCATCTGAAAAATCCTGTGCATTAAATGATTCAGTAAACCAGCCACGCTCATCACCAAATACTTTAGGCTCAACAACCAAAACACCATCGATTGATGTAGGCGTTAGGGTAATTTTAGGATGTTGTTTAAAGCTAGTCATTATCCAGCCTTTTTAGATGTCAAAGCAGTTGGTTGGGCGCCACTTTTCATTTCATTCAGAATCTTCGTTAAATACTGACCATAGCTGTTTTTACTCAACTGTGAAGCCACTCTTTGGACAGCCTCAGTATCAATCCAACCCTGACGATAGGCAATCTCTTCAGGACAAGCGACCATCAATCCTTGGCGCTTTTGCAAGGTCGCAATAAAACCTGCAGCATCCAATAAAGAGTCATGCGTTCCGGTGTCTAGCCAAGCAAAACCACGGCCCATGATCTCAACGCTGAGTTGATCTTTTTCTAGATAGATACGATTAACGTCTGTAATTTCCAGCTCACCGCGGGCACTTGGCTTAATTGAGCTGGCTATATCACATACTTGATTGTCATAAAAATAGAGTCCTGTGACCGCATAATTACTTCTAGGCTGTAGTGGCTTTTCTTCAATCGAAATTGCCTTGTGACCTTTGTCAAACTCTACTACTCCATAGCGCTCTGGATCGGTGACGTGATAAGCAAAGACTGTCGCACCACTTTCACGCTCATCCGCACTTCCGAGATTGGCTACCAATTCATGGCCATAAAATATATTATCCCCAAGTACTAAGGCACTTGGATGGTTGTTAATAAAGTTTTTACCAAGAGTGAATGCTTGAGCCAAGCCATCTGGTGAAGGCTGCACACAATATTCGATATTTAAGCCCCACTGAGATCCATCGCCCAGTAATTCTGTGAAGCGTGGCGTGTCATGAGACGTAGAAATGAGCATAATATCTCTAATACCCGCCAACATTAAAGTGGTCAATGGGTAGTACACCATCGGCTTGTCATACACCGGCATAAGTTGCTTAGAAACCGCCTGAGTGACGGGATAAAGGCGTGTTCCCGAGCCACCAGCCAAAATAATTCCCTTGCGATTTTTTGTAAGACTATTTGCCATCTTTATCCCTATTAAACAGGATTAAGCAAAACATCAATTTACAGATAAATACTTGACGTAATCTGAAACTTGCTCATCCCATGGCGTATTCCAATGAGGTAATTTTGACACAAGACCTAAGTGTTCTAGCTCAATTTGAAGCTTTTGAGTAGATAGGCGAGAATTCATTGGTCGCAGAGCTGGCAATGGGTACTCAGATGCAGGGATCGGTGTAATTTCAGCCAAAGAGGTCTGCAACTCGCTGCCAGCCTCAATAGCCACCTTAACTGCTAAACAAGCTAAACCATGCCAATTGGTCTCACCGTGCGGTACCGCATGATAAATACCGGAAGTAAAAGTTCTAGGTCGGCTAACATCAAATGCCAAATTGCATACCAACTCAGCCAGCCAAGCGGCACTAGTAGGAACTCCATGCTGATCATGTATCACTCGGAGCGAAGAGCGCTCTTTTGCCAAGCGCAAAATAGTACGAATGAAATTGCTGCCACTGCCATAAACCCAGCTTGTTCTAAAGATTGCATATTGCCCAACTGAATTTTTAGCAAAAGTGTTTACGATTGCATGCTCACCTTTTTCTTTCGATTTTCCGTAGACACCTAAAGGATTGACTTGATCCGCCTCTGTATATGCGCCCTGTTTAGATCCATCAAATACATAATCAGTAGAAAAATGAATGAGTGTTGCGCCATAAAGTGCAGCATATTGAGCCATCACTTCCGGAGCGGTCGCATTAATCGCAAACGCTAAGTCCGACTCTGCCTCAGCCTTATCAACTGCAGTATAAGCAGCTGCATTAATAATCAACTGAGGCTTAAAGTCTTTTAGTAAATGAGTAATTTGAGGTGCATCACTAAGATCACATTCGCTTCGACCAACAAAATAAATGATGTTGCCCTCTTGAAACAAAGAATGCTTAAGTTGCACCTGAAAAGCCCTTCCTAACTGACCATCTTTTCCAAAAACTAAAATATTCATCAGTTTTTATATTGTTTTTGGAGCCAGTCACGATAGGACCCAGTGACTACGCCCTGAACCCAATCTGGGTTATCCAAATACCATTGCACCGTTTTACGAATTCCAGTATCGAAAGTTTCGACAGGCCGCCAACCTAATTCTTTCTCAATCTTCTTAGCATCAATGGCATAGCGTCGATCATGCCCAGGGCGGTCTTTTACAAAAGTAATTTGCTCTGCGTATGATTTTCCATCAGAACGCGGTTTTAGCTCATCCAAGATTTGGCAGATCGTATTCACAACCTCTAAATTAGTTTTTTCATTCCAACCGCCAATATTGTAGGTCTCACCGAGGCGACTGCGCTCCAGCACCTCTCGGATAGCAGCGTAGTGATCTCCAACAAAAAGCCAGTCACGAATCTGCTGCCCATCCCCATAAACTGGTAAAGGCTTGCCGTTTAAAGCATTGAGAATGACAAGCGGAATCAATTTTTCAGGAAATTGATACGGGCCATAATTATTGGAGCAATTAGTAGTGACGACCGGAAAGCAATAAGTATGAAACCATGCTCGCACCAAGTGATCTGAAGCTGCCTTAGATGCCGAATAAGGGCTGTTAGGTTCGTAAGGGTTTGTTTCTGTAAATGCAGGATTAGAGGCTGACAGGGATCCATAAACCTCATCAGTAGAAACATGGTGAAAACGGAATTGCGTCTTCTCTTCACCCCCGAGCGTATTCCAATAATCTCGCGCGCATTCTAATAAATTGAATGTTCCAACAATATTAGTTTCAACAAAAGCGGCTGGGTCATGAATAGACCGATCTACATGACTCTCTGCGGCAAAATTAACTATTGCTCTAGGTCGATACTGAGTAAGAAGATTGCGCACCAAATCTTGATCGCCAATATCTCCATGAACAAAAATATGTCTGGGGTCATTTTTTAGAGAATCGAGAGTTGCAAGATTTCCTGCATAAGTTAATTTATCTAAATTTACGATGCCTTCATTGCTAGGGGAATGTAACCAACCCAGCACGAAATTACCCCCAATAAACCCCGCGCCACCCGTAACTAATATCATCTTTTAAGTCTCTTCATTTTTCATCATTTCGAGGTACTTATTGAATCGCTTCTTGCCAAAGAGTGTATTGCCTGCTCTTTGAATAAATCCGAGAGCAAATGCTGAGCGCTTCTTTGGCATTACCAGACCTGCCTCAACTTCAACATGCTTGCCGCAATTAATTAATGCTGCATTAATAAAAATTTTATGCCCAGCTTCACGCAATTTTTGATGGAAATGAACGTGCTCGCAAATCTGATCGCCATTAGCAGCAATGCCCTCATATTCCCCTGATAAATAGGCGTCCCTCTTATAGATCCCAAAGCCGCCAAACGCTGAATCGACAGGAATCAGCCCCGCCTCGGGAGTAATGTGAATATTTTTTGCCCATACCGCCAAATTATGAGCAGCTTTTTCATCGCAGAATCTCTGCAATTGCTTAATCTGCTGCATGCAATCGGTTGGACACCAATCCGGGTGACGTAAGGCCCAAATATCGTAATAGAATTCGCCTTGATTAGCGGTGATTCCACCCCAATCTTCTTTTACACCCCAACATTGTTCAATTTTCTGGGGAGTTAAGTCAACATTAACAGCATCTAAATCTGCAATCGCCACATAGTCAACTTTGGCGTATACAGGATTGTCGCGCAACTCTTGAATAATTCGATTCCTACAGCAGGCTAATCGTTGTGTCCTTTGGGGCATCTTTTTGGAAAGATTGGCGTAAGAGATGTAGTGAAAATTGGGTACGGAAGCCTTAATTTTTTCAAGTTTCTCAAGCGTATCATCACTCGAGTCACTTTCAATAATCAAGCCATGTACTTTTTTAAATTGCCCCAGACATGCGCCTAAAAACTGAATTTCTTTTTCAATAAATTGAGCAACGTTGCGCGCTGTTCCCGCATATAAAATTTCAGCATGCCCAATAGGAATACGCTTTACCCTAAACCCAAATATTTTTTCCATTAACTTAATCCAAAATCTGTCGCAATTCTATCAATAACTATTTTTGAGAATGCCTCAGAAGTATGAGCCTCAAATGCTTTACTGCGAAGAAATTCCTGTCCAGCATTCTGTAGTTGCCCATAAGCCTCTGGGGTCATTGTATAGAGGTGCTGATATAAGGCCTCAAATGAATTAAACTCCCTGAAATCTATGAAACATTCTTGAGGAACCCAATGCGCAATATCCGGCTCACCCCAATAAATAGCTACACAGCCAGCAAATAAACAGTCAAATATTTTTTCAGTCAGATAACCTCGTATATCTCGCGCATTCTCAAAGCAAATGCAGAACTTAGAATCCATTAGTACTGATTGCTTAGTCTTTGCTGGGCCTTGATAACTCGAAAAAACAGGGCGGCGCATTAGAAATGGAAGGACTTTCTCCAGTCTATAACGAAATTTACCTATTGAGCCCAAGCGTTTTTCTGGCACTGCCCAGCCATTTCCATAAAGCCGAAAGTTCTTTGGAGCATTTTTCTCAAACCAACGTATCGCCTTGGCTCGCTCAGAATAGAGTTCACGCTGATCGGGTAGATTGGCATGGCGATTACTAGCAATTAAGCAACAAAATATATCGCGTTCACCATAAGACGGCAGAAGCTCTCCTGCTTTGATTGAGCCTGGTATCGGATTTGGTATTCTCACCTCTATTAAACGATCTTTTGCAATTAGTTGATGGGCATTATTCAATCCACGCCCCTCTAAAAAATCCAAATCCCAAGTAAAAATACCTTTGAAGTGATTTAAATATTTGACGTCTGCATTTAAGGGCACAGTAAGCGGCGTTTCAAAAAGAATCAAATACTCTGGAGATACATGCTCAATATTGGCAAGCTCAGATTCAATGTGCAAACTAAAGTCAGGCCGAAGACCAGTTTTTGCAACAATATCAGCAGTGTGTAACTCAATACCCTTTTTCAAGGCATATTCACGTATTACCCTAAATGGCTCTAGGCAATCATCACGATTTCTTGGGCTATTGGGGTCGAAAAGATCATCGCAACCGGATTCCCACCCATAAATACTGCCAATTAGCATAATTTACCCATTATTTAGAGCCTTGGCCAAATTTAAATTCATGGCAAGAGACCTCATCTGATGTTTTAATTATAAGGTTATGAATATCATCACACAGCTTCAGGGTGGACTTGGCAATCAACTCTTTCAATACGCCACTGCAAGGGCCTTATCCTTACAAAAGAAGGCAACTTTACTACTAGACTCTGGCTGGTATAGCAAAACCTACGAAGATGTAACTCAAAGAGAGCTCCTCCTGAAAGAGCTCAATACCGCTGGAACCTTAATCTCCTCTCTACCTGCCCCAATAAAAGAACCAAAACGCCTTCGTCGAATTGCGCAAAAGTTTTGGCCAATTACCCCGTTTATCTTTACGGAGAGCGTCCCCTATCAATTTGAACGACAGCTTAGTAAATCCCCTGCATTTCTCAAACAAAATTTATACCTCATAGGATATTGGCAATCCTATAAATACTTTGAGTCTATTAAGACAATACTCGAAAAAGAAGTTGTGCCATTGGCACCGCTTGCACCCCAATATAAAAATTATTTAGAAAAAATTCAATCTACGTATTCTGCAATGGTGCACGTGCGCCGGGGTGACTATATCAACTCAAAGAGCGCTAACAAAGTACATGGCAATATTAGCCTTGATTACTACCTGAATGGAATGAATTTGCTCATCGAACATAATCTCAGTACTCATTTTTTTATTTTTTCAGACGACTTAACATGGGCAAAACAGAATCTTCCACATCAAGACAGAATGACATTCATTGAATCTCTAGAAACAAGGAATGCCGCAGTTGAAGAAATGGAACTAATGAAGCATTGTAAGAGCCACCTCATAGCCAATAGTTCATTAAGCTGGTGGGGTGCGTGGCTCGGAAGAAATCCAAATGCTATAGTCATCTGCCCTAAGCATTGGACCAACGATCTAGCAATGAATTGGGATGACTTACTGCCATCTACATGGATCCGCCTTTAAACCAAACCTCTTATTGAAGCATACATCGATACCAATAAGCGCTCTAACCTTGTAAATGGGCTTAATAGGCCATTTGCTCGATATTGAAAGCGTGCATATATTTCATAATTTGCCATTACAGAAATGCCGGGAATTTTCTGATTTAGCTGCAACATAAAAGGGATAGCCATTTTTAGTCTGCTAGCAACTGGCATTGTGATCGGCGTAAGCTTAGAAGAAATTCCTAATCCAAGTAAATAACCTTCACGACTCTCAGAAAAAATGATGCTGGTTTCTGCGTTTTGCGTTTGGCTAGTTTGCGCGGCATGAATCCGATAGGTGATGAGATTTTCCTTCAAATTTGCAAATCGATACCCCGCAAGCGCCATCTCAATCCATAAAGAGTAGTCCTCGGCATAATTTTTGCCGGAGCGATAGGGAAACTTCTTAAAAATAGCTGCCTTACCCATAACAGCAGGATTACATAATGGACTTGCAATCGTTAATAGCGCACGAATATCTGCATCAGTATAGCGCTGCTTAGAGGCTTTCATTTTCCCAGTGACCTCATAAAGTGAGCGATAGGCACCACCACAAATATCAACCTGATTAAGCTCTAAGAATGCAGTTTGGATTTGTAAACGATGAGGCATCGCAATATCATCTGCATCCAAGAAAGCAATATAGCGTCCGCGAGCCTTCGAAACCAAAATGTTGCGTGCCTTCACTAGGCCAATATTTTCTTGTGAATCGAGCAATACGATGCGAGGATCATTAAATTGACGAATGATTTCACCAGTCCGATCAGTTGAGCCGTCATTAAAAATGACCAGCTCAAAGTCAGAAAAGGTTTGCCCAAGAATGCTATAAATCGCTAAGGAAATATATTTTTCCACATTAAATGCGGGCATTAACACGCTAACTACTGGATTTGACATCAGGTAAGGCTCTGAAGATGCCGACTAAAACGCTTCACCTTCTTCAAAAGACGTGATGGCAAAGACTTCTGGGGCTGTCCAAGAGCAAGGTCAGCATCCCAAGCTGATTGAAAAATAATGCCAAGATAATTTTGGCAAAGCTTAGACTGGGTCTCACCTAAACGGCACAGTAAGAAATACTGCCAATCGTAATGATAAGTACGAAATAACGGCTCAATTGGAATTAGTGGGATGGCACGATACTTTAGAAGAGTCTCGCTATAAATTAAGGTTTCGGGATATTGCGGACCAATGAACTCCCATAGACTTATCTCATTAGGCTGCAGAAAATTTTGATCTAACGACTGCCAAACCTTAGAAGACCAAATAAATGGTCCCGGTGCGCAGTAAAAGTTAGGGCCCTTGCGTTCAAATAATGTCTTTACACGCTCTGCCTCAAACCTCAGATCACTCTCTACAGTATCTTGACCGCGATTTATGGCCAGCTGAAACAGTTCTTTGTTTTGATGGAGTACCGTATAGGGCACACCATTATCCGATAAAAAATCGGATTGACAAAAATCATGGATAAAAAAACTATCAGAATCCAAACATAAATAGTTTTCGGCATACCCTAGACGCCAAAACTCAGATTTGATAATTTGCTGAGAAAGTCCGCCAGACATTTGTCGATAACTCTCAAAGCTTGCCTTGGGATTAGCCAAAACAATATCTTCATCAGCAACCCAAAGATAACCCTCGGTACCGAGAATCTCAACTAGCAAGATCTTGTCACAAGATGGCGTGGAGATATAAAAAGGCAGGCTATCAACATTGAACTGGTTAATTGACTGCAAAAGGCGCTTTAAGCGCAAGAAATCCCTAGGATAAGATTTGCAATACAGCACAAAGTCTTTCAAGCAATCCTCCAATTTTGATTTTTAATAGTTCTGGACATGATTAATTATCGAATCGACTGCCTGTTTAACGCCAATAGGGCTCCAAACTGGATTTAATAATCTCTTAGCTTGCCAGTCTAACCAAATTCTTTCCATCGTCATTGACACACCCTCCGAATCACCCTCCGCGCTGATATAAGAGTTTCTACGAAGCAACATTTGATCCAACTGAGGATTGCGATGTGTAATCCCCCAAATAGGTCGGCCTGTCCAAAGATAATCATACAACTTTGATGGAATGTATTCGGCGCACCACTCGTCATTCCCATGGAGTAGGACCAAGACATCTGCCTCTTGCATTTTTTCAATGACTCGTTCCCGACCCGATTTACCAGTTGTCAAATCTCTCTCTAAGCGGCCATGGGTTAACAACACATCGTGGAATCCAAAGTGGTTTATTGCCTCAGTAGTTAAGGAATCTAACTGAGCGCCATACGCATGGATCTTTATTGCATCCCTAGCTTCAGGAAACTTATTAAATAGCGGAATTAATGCCTTGAGAATGGTGGATAAAGAGCGATCATTTGCTAGGGAGCCGAAGTGGCATAAATTCAATTGCTTTGTATATTGATGTGCTTTATTTTTAACTAAACCTCCAAGGGGCTCTGCACCTGGAGTAATAACAAAGCTACAGGCATTATTAGCTGCATTCAAATGAGGATTACGTACTTTAGCGTAATGTAGTGCGCCGTCAGTGAACCACCAAACTAAATCTGCGGTTTTACAAATTCTCTTTTCAAGTTGCTGTCGAAATTGTGCATCTCTATTTTCTGGCTTACTAAAGCCTTGATCATTCGGATTTTTTCTAATCACTAGTGGGTCGTGCACCTCCACGATCAGCGGCAATCCAGTTACCTTCTTGAGCCATAAACCTGCCAGATGAGCTGACCATGCACCACCAGTCGAATAAATCAAATCTATTTTTCCTGCACGTATTAATCGCAAGCCATGAATAAATGCAGGTACAGCCCAGGACCACTGACTTGAGTATCCTAGCACCAATTTTTCTAGGCCAATCAATGGGGTCAAAAGGATTGAAACTGTTCTGGTGAGTAATTTATAAATAAACCCACGACCATATTTATTGGCAATCCAATGTCGGAAGTCAAATCGAAATGCAGCAGGGCCCCAAGCTAAATATTGATAATGAGGAAAACGATGGTCTTTAATTCCAGTGATCGCACTAAAAATGATTGGCTCGACGCCTGCTTCCAAAAAATGAGGAATTTTGTCTGTAATAGTTTGACTAGCAGCACGGCCATCCATATTGAAACCATGCGACAGAATTAACCAACTCCTTTTATCTGTTAAGGCAGGAATTTCAATGCTCACTAATGATTCCGCTTGGTCTTATCAATTACCAGCAACGATTGACATTACAGCCATACGCACGGCGATTCCAAAAGTAACCTGATTCAAAATGACAGACTGAGGTCCATCAGCTACAGCAGAATCAATCTCAACACCTCGGTTCATTGGGCCTGGGTGCATGACGATAGCATCGGACTTAGCGAGCGCTAGACGTGCGGGCGTCAAACCATATTGCCTGAAGAATGCATCTCCCTCAGGAACTTGCCCGGCTTCCATGCGCTCTTTTTGAATACGTAAGGTCATCACGACATCAACATCTTTCAGACCCTCTTCCATGCTGTTAAAGACTTTTACACCCAACATATTGAGATCGCTAGGCAATAAACTTTCAGGTCCAATTGCACGAATATCCTGACAGCCCAAGGTAGTAAGCGCATAAATATTTGATTTGGCAACGCGACTATGAACGATGTCACCCACAATTGCCACCTTCAATCCTTTGAAATTCTGCTTAAAGTGGCGCATGGTGTACATATCTAATAAACCCTGAGTCGGGTGCTGATGGCTGCCATCTCCTGCATTCACCACATGCACGTGAGCTGGCACATGATTTGCAATCTCGATTGGCGCCTTTGAAACACTATGACGCACTACAAAAATATCGGCCTGCATAGCTACGAGGTTATCAATGGTATCCAGAAGACTCTCACCCTTTGCATTAGATGAGGTAGAAATATCTAAATTAATGACGTCTGCTGACAAACGCTTGGCAGCAATTTCAAAGGTCGTTCTGGTACGTGTAGAATTCTCAAAGAAGAGATTAAAAACACTCTTGCCACGCAACAGCGGAACTTTCTTTACCTCTCTAGATGGATCGGTCACGCTCACAAACTGCTG